>ERZ1036446.552-NODE-552-length-16546-cov-10.375296_pt1 | contig 16546 bp, 36 predicted proteins | sample MGYA00514226_ERZ1036446 | MGnify/ENA primary metagenome ERZ1036446 (study PRJEB33795, sample SAMN09464922) | human gut metagenome | host: Homo sapiens | place: USA: Stanford, California | collected 2016-07 | study: EMG produced TPA metagenomics assembly of the...
GGATAAAGGGGGCCATCAAGAGGGGGACCTTTTCTTTCTCTCTCCCTTGCTTTCGTTTTGCTTTTGAAATGCTTTTAAATGCTTTTAAATGCTTTTCGCCGCCTACTGTCGAGCACTGGCTCGGATACGGCCAGCCGTCACAGCCTGTTAAGCGATACACCCGTGTGAGTTGATAGCCACCCCCGTCTCCTGCAACTGCGGGGCGGCAAATATTTTTCAAAATATGTATTGACAATATCATATTTTATGATATAATTAAGTCATAAAAAGTAAAAGGAACAATATAGGAGGTAAAGTCATGAAACACTATGAATATTGCGTTTGCAAAGACGGCTGGATGATGGGTGCTTATATGGACGACAAGAAGGGAGCCGAGGATTGTGCCGCTCGTTATGCCTCCCAGTATCCTGACAGCAAGGTTGAGATCAAGGTCAATGTTTATGACGAAATGGAATACCGTTATTTCAAGGAGGTCGGTTGCTGATGACAAACAGAGGAGCATACGTGTTTGGCTGGGTGTTCGGTCGGCTCAACGCGGCGGCATATCCGCAGGAGATCGGAGGGGATCTCACCCTTGCCGCTCAGCGCCCGTATACAGCACTCGCCAGAGTCATTTCTGATGCTCACAGGCTTGGCCTCCTAAAGAGGGATCTCGACCGGCAGGTTGCTGAGGCGCTTTGCGAGATCACCAGCATTGACCCGCCCGTGGAGGGAGGGTCTGAAAAGTTCCAGCCCCTTGAAATGCAGGGGGCTTGGCAGTTAGGCTATTTTGCCGGTAAAGGCAAGCGTCCCCTTGCGTCTGTCGAGTTTGATATTGCCGCCGCCAGAAAGGCCAAAGGCTTGACTCAAGCCCAACTTGCGGATGCGATGGACGTTAACCAGGCCGTGATATCCCGCTGGGAGAGCGGCAAGGTCAGCCCCAATGCCTGGAATTTGGACAAGCTGAAAGAAATTCTGAGCTAATCCTGCCGCCCCTCCTGGGGCGGCTTTTTTGCCCTCTCCAGCTCGTGCGCTTGTGGTGCCACCGCCCGCCTCAAGCGGCGAGGAGCGGCATATGGCGGACAGTAGGTTGTCCAGCCGCCCATTGGCATTTAATTTAATCGCGCAGTGCCTCTTTTGCTTTCCATCTGCGTTTGGAGCCGAGAGGCGGCATTGAGCCGCCACACGTCCACGGCGTTGTCCATGGCCGCCGCTTCCGCTTCTGCTGCTGCACTCGGCATATAAAGCACCACCACAAGATGATGCTTTGTCCGGCATACACCGGGCATCTCTGGAGCCACCGGGAGGAATCGAACCTCCAACCTACCGATTACAAGACGGTTGCTCTACCAGTTGAGCTAAGATGGCATATTTGCGCCGTCTCGCTTAGATTGACACACCCTGGTCTCGGCGGCGACATCATGATTAGCCACTCGCAGGGCAGTTTTCAGTGGGATAGCGCCGGGGCAGGTCATAGCTGCCACCGCTTTTTTAGCTCCGCCCCCATGACAGGCGGCTCGCGTCTTACTCTTCCCAGCGCCTAGACGCTCTGGCAATCTGGTGTAGTGTCTTTCCACCGTCATTCGCCGCCAGAGGGGTGCGACCCCTCATGCCCCGAATAGTGGGGTGGTGTTCGACCGGCGGCATATTGCACACAGAGAGGGTGGCGGCAGATGCACCGACGCCACCCCATCCGTGTGAAGGAGGAAGGGGAATGAAAGAGAATGGGAGCGCAGGGGTATACGCTCCCACACTCCCATTTTAAAGTAAGATTCTTTCTTTGCTGTCCAAAAAAGGACAATTTAAAAAATTTTACCTGAAATTTGTTCGTCCTGTTAAGTAGTCCAAACTTACCTCATAGTAGTCGGCCAATGCAATCAAGGCTGTCATATTAGGACGCGCCTCCCCACGCTCATACTTTCTTACCGCACCACTCGGTAGCCCGCATAACTCCGAAACCGTCACCATGCTTTTGACTGGTCTTTTCTCTTCTCTTAACCGTCGCAGCCTCTCCGGGAACTCGTTCAAGGGCTATCCCTCCTTCGGCGGGTCTGGGAGGGGCATCCAGTGGGTGACACCGCCCGGCTCTCTTTCTCCGTGTGGTGTAATGACACGCCACTTCTTTCCCATGTCACTATGCCAGCCCATCATGGTCTGCCAGCGTTCATGCCAAAACGCCACCACAAGGACATCCGCTTGACTTTCCGGCAGCCTGTCCTTGACGCTAATCCACTCGCTCATGTTGCCCGCCCTCCCCGTCGTGGATGTTGCCGATGACAAAATGGCGCTTGCTCAGTTTGTACGGATGTAGTGGGGTGCTGCTTCCGCTTCCAATTCCAGTTGTGAAACATGGGATTCTGAGATCTGTGTTAAAAATAACTGGCTCTCTTGATCCGTTGTAGCTCAAAATATCACCCTCAAAAATCTTCACGCCGTTCTTGTCGGTCAGGCCGGTATACTGGCAGACCGTGGAGGGGTCAACCTCAAAGAAACCTCCGAGCATGATACCTTTTGTGGGCGGGTCTGCCCTGGCCGATACCAGCCGCGGTAGAATGTACGCTCCGGGCATAAAGTCGGCATCTTCCGGGACATCCACAATGTTTCCCTCCACCCACTCGCCGTTATCCAGCCGTTTGGCCTTGAAAAGTATTTCTCTGGTCATTTGGCACCTCCGATTGTTGGTATATAATCCATACTGAACGGAACTTCCTCCATCATTGCTCCGCAAGGGCAGGTATACAGTTCGACCCGTTCATCTTCGGAAATATCGTCAGGAAAGTCTACGCTGAAAAAGAACCCGCAATCAGGGCATTTCAAGGAAATCATTGGGCACCTCCGATGATCTCGTCCAATGTGGCCCGCCTTATGCTCCTCAGCGTAGGAAACGTTTCATCAAGGTTATCAAGACTGCCCTTATAGTTGTCTTCGTCATCATACATGTAAAATGTCTGTCCCACTATATCAACGTATGCCAATGTTTTAACAACTGGATATAGCACTTTGATAGCCTTCGCCCTCTCCACCTCCTGCTCCGTCCAGCGTGGCTTGCGGATGATGCGGTCGGGGTGGTTAATAATTACAGCCAAATCATCCTCATTGTAGCAAGGGTTCCAGAGATCTCCCGTCTTATAATATCGCTTCCCGTCTGCTCCAATTTTGAAGGTGCCTCTATTTACCTGATTTGCGCCGAAATCGTATGTAAATTCTTCGCCTACCTCAACACCCAGCACCTGCGCAATTCTTGGTTTATTCACTTGTTGTCCTCCTCCTTGATTTTCAGGTACTTTTCGATGGCTTTTCCCAAAGTTAATGTATCATCCTCCACCACCTCGAACCCCATCAGGCGGGCGGCTTCGTGGGGGCGGGACCTTCTAAACCCAATGCAATTTTCTTGGGTTTGGTTCATCGGACATTCACAGCAATTTCTACCCCTACAAAATTGCCCGTGTGCTTGCTCGTCTGTCACCACTTCCCCCGTCTCAGGGTTCCGAAACTTCATTGGCGGCCTCCTTTCGCTGGCCCCAACGCCAAATATAGCCATAGGCACTTTTTCTTTTCCCGTTACAGACTGCTGTTATATTTCTTCTCCGTGAAATAATTCCGCTAGATGCTTCATGAACAGACGAATATTCTCTTATAAAATTCCCATCTAAATCAAACTGAAAAATTGGCTTTCTTTTCTCGCTTTCCCTACCAGCACTTGCAGAAATATGTGTCTTATAATACTGTTTTAACGAACTTGATATTTTTTCCCGGTGGGCTTCGTTATGCGATATTCCTCTAATTTTTTCCGCTTGCTTCTTGGTTTTTCCCCCATAATTGTTGTTATATGCAACTGTACACCATTCCAAATTTTCAACAAAATTATTTGTTTTGTCTTCGTCTTTGTGGTTTACTGCCGGAAGATTGTCCGGGTTTGGAATAAATGCAGAGGCAACAATACGGTGGACATATTCCTGCTTTGTCTTCCCGTTTTTCGTTAACGGGACTGTTTTATACCCTCTGGAATGATTTGTTTGTTTTAATACTGCCCCATGTACTGGCTTATCATAAATTCTCCCATTGTCATTTACATGAATAATTCTGTCAACGCTAAACACTCTTCCAAGATTGTCCACTTCATAATACCCCTCATATCCCGGAACCGGCCTCCTGACCACAGGCACAGCGTCGATGGTGGGCAGGCTGTCAAACATCCGCTGCATGACGGCTCCAGTCACCCCATCACCACCAAAGCACTCTCTGGCTTTATCCGCATCAACTAGTCTCATGCTCGGCCTCCCACTGTTTCTTCATGTCTTCGTATAACTCTTCCATCTTTCGATTCCACCCCTTGAGCTTCCACAGGACAAGCAGGCCAAGCGCCATCCACTCCACAGCAGCTATGATCGTCAGGATATCAGCCATCCTGCTCCCTCCGTAGTGCGGCCTCATATTCTTCTTTTTTGATGACCCCGGTCACTTTCATGGTATACAATCCATCTTCATCTTTTGGGTTATAGATGGACACCACGCCATATCCGGGCTGGAACACCACGACCCGCCCCTCCCTGTCCGCCTGGGCCAGTTCGCGGAGGCGTTCAGGTGTTATACCAAGGGCTTGTCCGGCCAGCTTTAAAACATCATCCTCATTAAATGCCCGCTTTAGGTCCTCTGGCTCCAGGCCCGTGTCCTCGTATGCGGCGAGGCGGTCACAGACATCTTTATTCATTTGTCCATATAGGTGTGGCTTGAAACACGCCCTGCCATCGGCTGATCTTCTGGTCAACCGTTCCATGTCAGTCCTCCTTTTGGCCGTCCCACTTCCATGCGGGGCAAAGTTTGTGCAGGTCCTCTACTGCCGCATCCCTCTCCCGCTTCACCTGCTCCAGCTCGGCCTCTTGCTCTTGTAATAGCAAGTGCCTCCTATCAAGTTCTTTCGCCTGTCGAAATACTAAGTCCACATTACTTTTTAGCCCGGTCCACAGCTTCTCGTTTTCGGCCTGGAGCGTGGAGAGGGCGTCAGCCGCCTCCATGCACAAGTCCATGATTTCCAGTGTCGCCTTATCAGCATATAGGCTGTCGGTGCGCAACCACTCAATCAGCTTCTCAATGTCCATCACTTTCTTTCCTCCGGCGGCCCATCCCAGGCTGTCCAGTATTTGTCGTACAGATCCATCGCAAACGGCTTGATGTGCTTGCAGTACAGGTACCCGTCCTTTACCTCCTCTGCAATCTCCAGGCCGCCCCATTGGAGCTGGGCTATCCCTGCACCCTCAATGTAGATTGCGGTCTCCTGGGTGATGGATTCCAGCTCTGCGCGGGTGTATTGCTGTCTCATGGCGATACCTCCGGCGGGCGGTGCTTATACAACAGCAGGTTTTGTACTCCCTCCGTAGTATCCGCACAATGGGCCGGGTATCTGGCAGCCACTCCACCAATGTCATACAGCGCCTCAGTGTGCCCGATATACGTTTTGTCTTCGTTGTAGAGTGCCCAAACAATTTCCAGATACCACCCGACCTGATAGGCGGGTTCACATTGCTTCGGGTTTACATTGTGGCTTCCGTACCGGATAGCGTACATAAAAAATTTGTCAGCAGCCACGGTGTCACCTGCATACAGAGGTGCGCCATACTTATCGACCAGTCCAAGCGTCAGCGCCTCGTTCGGCGGGGTGAGGGTGGGCATCTCGTCAATATCGTCCATCACCATATCAATCAGGGCTGTTTGGTCGCTATCGTGATATTTGGTGTAATGCTCATAATAATCATGGTCTATGGCCTGTTTCAGTCGGTCTGCATCAATCGCCCTTGCCATCGTTCAGCGCCTCCAGCATCTCCATCTCCTCCGCGCTCAGAATCGGCGCGCGGGTGTTCCATATCTGCCGTGCTTCTTCCAAGTCGTAGCCCGCCGCCATAAACCCACACAGGCATTCAATCATTACGCATGCCATTACAGCCCTGTGCTTTGTGTCTTCACCCCTGCAACCCGGGCATGGCAGTAGCACCCCCGCATCCGTCAGCCGCTTGGCCGCCTCTTTATTGCCTAGAAGGGCTAATTTGATATCATCCATGTATAATTCCCCTCTCTATGTCCGCTATGGCCTGGAAGATCGGGTAAAACTGTTGGGGGACTACGGCGTTTCCGTAACACTGCATCCACTGTTTGTACTGCGGATATCCCCCCATCCAATCGGGAATCCCATCATCCATTCCGCAAACTGGGGGGTGATGTACTGCCCAATACGTTCCGGGAAGATAATTCCAAGGCTGGCACTCAGCGTTTGTCCGTGTTTTCCGCTGTGCTCCTGTGGTGTCTGCCTGCGGATCGGCTTGAAGTCCTGACTTGCCCTTGGAGATGCCAAGAATACAAACCCTGTATCTTTCATGGTGCGCTCCGACAGCACAAGCCGGAATACTGAACGTCCAGACTTCGTATCCTTCTTTTTCCAAATCGGTGCAAATGGACTCATGTATTGTAGATAAGATGCCATTAACATTTTCGCCAACAACATATCTCGGCCGCAATTCGTCAATAACTCGCAGGAACTCTGGCCATAAGTGCCGTTCATCATTTTCTGCAAGCCGTTTCCCGATAACGCTGTGTGGCTGGCAGGGGAATCCGCCCGAAATAACGTCAACTGTTCGTAGTCCTGTCTTTTCATAAAAACTTTCTCCCGTCAATGTACGAATATCCCGCCAGCGCGGCACGTCCGGCCAGTGTTTTTCCAGAACCTTTGTCGGGTAGTCCGCCCACTCGCACTGTCCGACGGTGGTAAATCCGGCCCACTCGGCGGCAAGGTCAAGTCCCCCGATGCCAGAGAAGAGGGAGAAATGCGCCAGTTTCGTCGCCTCGTGGTCGCCCAGAAGGGCGCGCGTCTTATCGTCCATCAATCAAATCCCCCCTGCCAAAATGCTATCCATATCTATCTGGGTATCATCAACCGGCTGCTCCATGGCCTTATCTGATAGCCACCATTCAAACCATTCTTCGGCATCCGTAAACGGCATCTGTAGCCCGGACTCTCGCCGCCCATCAATGCAGGACTGGAACGCTCTGAGCCAAGCAGTGCGAAACCCTGGCCACCGCTCAAATTGTCTCCTCCGCTGGCATTCGCCGCCCATCGGGCATCCGATACATCCGAGTCGGTCGAAACCCTCGCTATATAGGCTGCATTGCTCCAAATGAGCCTCTTTTGAGTAGTCCCATATCCAGTGATCCGGCCATTCCGCGATTGGATTCAACGTCCATAAGCCTTCTCGGCCCCATTCTGGGTTATCAAAGCATGTCCTCCAGGTTTCCACTTCGACTCCATCTTCTTGGTCATAAGGGCTTAAATGGGCGTGGTCGTGTTCCAGCTCTGCCCGCTGCTTCGCACGACGCGTGCTTTCTGCTTTCCTGACTCCAGTAGCTATCATGGCATTGCCTTGTCCCGGAGTATGGCGCTCTTTCAGGTGCTCACAGCAGTATCGCATATGCCGCATAGGAGGTACTCGTTTCTTTTTCATGAGCTGCCAAATGGACATGTCATACATGCAATCATGCACTTCATACCCCGCATCGGCATATTCCTGGAAATTCTTCCGCTGGAAGTAGACCAACTCCGGCGGGTCAATCCCCGTGATGTTGTGGATGTAAAAATGCTTTACGCCAGCTCGGCGCATCAAGTGGCCGAGCACGCGGCTGTCCTTCCCCTCGCTGGTACAGACGCAATACCCGCGTGGGTCAAACTTTAGGGCAAAATCCTCATAATCTTGTAAAAGCCTGATTGCCTCCTCATCCGGCTGTCCGGGACGGAATAAATCAATTTGTTGGTTTGTATTCATAGCCTCACCCGCATTCTGAGGGTGTGCGTCTTATCGTCCATTGTTCGGGTCCTCCTTGACTGTTTTCCAGCGCTCTTTTCTGCTGCACGTCCCGCCGGCTGCATCACAAATGCTCTTGGATGAGCATCGTTCACATGGCCCAGCCTTAAAAAAATCTTTCATGTACATCGCGGTGGTTGATATGCTGTATCCGGTGGCCTGGGATATCTCCTCCGGCCCATGCCCGTCCAGCGCCATGCGCTCCAGCAAATCGCGGGACGGTTTTGGCTTTTTCGCTCTGGTATGTAGGAGGCAGCCAACTCTTTTGGGGTTACAGTCCGGCAGCGGGCACTGTCCACAGATTGCCGCCTCCTCCGCGTCCCGCTCCGTAATATTGCGTTCCACGATCGGCTCCATCGCGTCCAGGCTGCGCCAGGGTGCCACCGCTCCGCTGATGCCGTAGGGGTCTGAGGTTATCACAGCTCGGTCACCTCCACCCGGATACATCCTCCGTCCCAAAGCCTATGTATGACCTGCCTATACCAGCGGTGATCGTCGTCCGGCAACAGGTATCCCTTGAGCGCGTCCACCACGGCTTTTGCAATGGCGGCGTGGTTGTCAATGTCCAGCCCGTCGTCCCATGCAAAGGTGATGGAGACCGGCCCACGTACCATCCCGCGCCTCACACGAGCCTGTTTCAGCGCGGCCAGGGTCAGCGCGTGAAGTTCGTCGGCGTCCTTCTTCCGCTGCGCCCAGTGCTTGCCGGAGTAGTAGGCGTTCAAGCCAAAGCGGCGGCAAAAGGCCGACTTGCCTTTTTTCGTGGGCGGGTATGGTATGTTAAATCTGATTGTTCCCATGTCCAAGCGCCTCCAGTGCCCGGTCCAGGGCTTTTACGATCTCGCCGTGATCATGGGCCAGGTCAGACCAGGTCTCCATAATGGCGCGATGCTTGTCTCTCAGGGCGGACAAAACATCCGCCGCCTTTTCGTCTGTCACTGATATCACCTCGCCGGTATAATCCGCCCCACCGCCCGGTAGAATGCCGCGTCGCACGTACCGGTGCTGGCGTGCCGGTTTTTCGCCAAAATAATTTGCATATAGTCGGGCTCCCACGGGTCGGGCCGCTCCTGGTTGTAATAGCTGTTGCAGTGTAAAAAGATTACGCCATCCGCATCCTGCTCCAGTGCCCCGGTATCCCGCAGGTCAGAGAGCTGGGGCCGCTTATCCTGCCGCTGTGCGTTCTCCCGGTTGATCTGCGCCAGGCAGAGCAGCGGTACTTTGAACTTTCTCGCCAGCGCCTTGAGCTGCCCGGACACCTCGGTCATAGCCTCATAGCGGTTTTTAGCCCGCTCCTCTGTCCGGATCAGCCCGAAATAGTCCACCACCAGCAGCTTGAGCCCTTTAACCTTCCGGGCCATGTTGGCGATATCGTCCACGGTGGCGCGGGGCTTGCGGTTTGTGTAGACAGGTATCTGGGACACCTTCGAACTCCACTCCGCCGCACGGGCCCGCTCTTCGTCCCCAAGATTGCCCATCATGAGGGCGTCATAGGAAATCCCGGCGGCCCGCGCCAGCCGCTTGGCGGCCAACTGCTCCTCATCCATTTCCAGGGACACGAAGAGCACTGGCCCATTCTGTTGGGCTACCTGATCCGCCACAGCCAGCCCAAAAGTGGTCTTGCCCATGCCGGGCCGGGCGGCCAGAATGTAAAATCCGCTGTTCAGCAGGCCGCCGCCCAGCAATCGGTCTAAGCTCCGGTAGCCCGTAGGGACGTAGCCGCCGGCACCGGCATCCACCCGCTCCCGGTGCCGGTAATAGGCCAGCAAAGTATCCCCGGAGGTAGCCAGCTCCCTTGCGGTGTCCTGAGCCTCAATGGCCTCCAGCTCTCGCTGTGCGGCGGAAATCAGCTCCCTGGGGGTGTCCTCCAGGGTAGACGCACGCTGCTCCAGCTCCTGGCCGAGGGCTACCAGGCTCCGCCGCATGGACGCCCGCCGGGTCTCTTCCGCGTAAATCCCGGCGTTGGCCGCCGTGTTGGTGGCCTGCATCAGCTCCATCATGTAGGCGTCGCTGACTGCACCCCTGGCCTCCGCCCGGATGCTCACAGGGTCTACCGGCTCCTCACGCCGGTAAAGCTCAACCGCCGCCCGGAAAATCGACCGGTTCGCCTCCAGCACGAAATCCGCCTCTGTCAGGTGCTCCAGCACTTCTGGTAGACATGCATCGTCCAGCAGGATAGAGCCGCATACCGCGCTCTCCGCCTCCAGTGCGTCAATCGTCATAGACTACAACCTCCTGTCCATCCTCGTCCCGCTCCAGGTGATAGGCCCTGGGGCGGTATGTCTCCGTAGTGGCTGGCTGCTCCGCCCTTCGGCGGGCTTCCCAGGTTCGCACGGCGGCTTTCCAGTCTACAATGGGCCGCCCTGCGCCGTATTTCCACCCCCGCGCTGCGTAGAAGTCCACAAAGGCCTCCGGGTCTATGCCGTTCCCCCGTTCCTGGCAATAGGCGCGGACTTCTTCCACGCTTGGAGGAGAAAACCGTTTTGATTTCCCCCTGGAGAGGGGGGTAGGGGGAAGAGAACTATCGTTCTCTCCCTCTTCCTCTTCCTCTTCCTCTCTCTCCTTCTCTATCTCCCCCTCCTTGATGGATTGTTCCATGTTTGTTCCATTTTGTTTTTCGTTTGTTCCGATTTGTTCCTCGCTTGTTCCGCCTTTTTTCATTCGGCTTCTCGCTTTGTTCCGACCACTGTCCAGAGTGGGCTTTATCAAAGTAAAAACAGAAAGGGGGACGCCGGAAAGGGAAGGTGTCTCCTCATCCAGCGCATACCCGATGACCGACATGAGGACAGAAGTCTGGTCCCGCTTTGGCAGCGCCTTCAACGCTTCGTAATAACTGCGGTAGAAGGTAAACTGATCCCGCTTCATAAGGGTACACCCCCCTTAAAACGGGAGCTCGCCGTCCTCGTCGGCATCCTCAAAAGGGGCGGTCGTCCGCGCCTTCCACGTGACAGACTTCTGGACTTCCTCCTGCATCCATGTGGGAAGCAGCTTCAGCACCACTTCGGCGTCCTCTGCATCCATGTCAAACTGGATTGTCTCGTTTTCCAGGGGAGGCACGTCCATACCCTTCATCGGTTTGGAGATACCGGCAATCTTGGCGTAGGTGCCGCCATTCTTGCCCTCCTGGTTGACTACGGTAAGCAAACAGGGGGCGTTGATTACATTTGCCAAATTGAACCCGGCCAGCTCCTCCTGGGTAAATGGCTTACCGCGCCAGGCGTCCAGATCATGGCGCAGGGTGGACTTCTCATGGAGGGAGGCGGTGTAGGGCTTGCTGAGCCAGCGGGGCTTGTCCTCACCGTCCACCTGCACGCGCTCCGTGGGCAGCTCAAAAATAAGTCGCACCTTTTCTTGATCCTTGTTGTTAAAGTCGTTGTGCTGGATGCCCAGATCGACCACGCCCACGCAGCGGGCCGGGTAAGCTCCGGGCTCAATGGGGGCGCTGCCGCCGCCCTTGGTCTCCTTAACTGTCAAACTCATGCTGCTTATCCTCCTTATCAAATGTAATCGGGCACTCGTTCCCCATCCCGTCAAATGGATAGGGCAGGAACTCGCCGGTGAGGGCGCATTGGTGGCGCTTGAGGCCATCCCGGTATTGGATATAGGAGCACCACTGGCAAACCGTTAGCCCATTGGGGAAGTGGACGGCCACTGTGGCCGTGCCGGTGGTGTAGTAACGCACGCAGGTCTCGCGGCTCATACATACCGCTCCACTTCCAGCCCCATCTCCAGCGCCACCTGCTCCGGGCAGTCGCGCAGGGCCTTGTTGACCGCGGCTCGGAAGCAGTCCGGGCAGAGCCAGCGCCCCTCCCACTGGAAGCGGGCCTCGCCGTGGTAGACCTCCTGGCGGCACTTCTCGCAATAAGCAGATGCCGGAGTCGTCTGGCTGTCATACAATGGGATGTGCATTACAGCTCCTCCTTCTCCAGTCCGTTTCCCTGGATTTCGATATAAGACCGGTACATAGATCCGCTTTGCTTCTCCTTTCCTATGGAAACTACATAGCCCAGCTTAAGAAGAAGCGTACCAAGGTCAAGCCAGTCCTGATTGGACATATTTCCATTGCGCTTTTGATACAATTTCATTTGACTTTCCTTTCTAATCGTTATAAAATGTAAATAAACAAATGTTTCCCTTGCCGCCCTCCAGTCTCGCACACCGGGGAGCGGCGCTTTTATTGCTCCGGGATAGTGATGACCGCCCACACATCGTCGATGCTCTCCGCGCCCTCCAGTCCGGTGATCTGGATGGTGAGCGGTCCGGTGGGCGTGGGGGACGGGGTGGTGGTTGCCGCCGGGGTCTCAATGGCTGGCTGCTCCGGCTCCTGGTTCCAGATGATTTCAACTAGTGCAACCAGCGCCAGCAGCAGAAAGAGATATGCAATGGTCACGATCAGTTGTTTCTTCATAGGCTGACCGCCACCAGAATAGCCAGCACCAGCGCCGCTCCGGCAACCACCGCCAGTTGTACCCGCTGGGCCATCGCCTGCGCCTGCTGTACCCGGCGGCGGTAGGCCCGGTAGCTGTATGCTTTTGCGCGCCTGTCGCGCTCGGTTTGTGCTCCCATAATTTTCACTCTCTTTCATTAGTTGAAAAGCTCTGTCTTGAAATCGCTCATTTCGCTTTGAATGGTGCTCGCCACCGCAGTCCGTATCATGTGTACGATGGTTTCGTAGTCAAAGCACGGTACGCCCTCTCGCTTGTACTTAACCAGCCCGCCGGGGCTGATCTTGTATGTAAGCGCCTTGTCCTTGACCGCAATCCCGAAGGTTGCCCGGCCCTCTCTGAGCGCCAGCCTTACCGTCTGTTCCGGCCAGTCTAAATACCGGGCCGCAACGTCCACTGGAACATTGTCATACGCTAGTATCTCAGCGTCCGTTGGGATCGGCGGCCGCGCTCTGGTTCTTGGCCTCATCGTTTTCGCCTCCCTTCTCCCCGTGGAGCCGCTCATGCTCATCCCAAGTCATCCCATAGTAAGCCCGGCATAGGTCGTCCATGACGCGGCGTGCATTGCTGAAGCGGTTCTCAATCTCCCGCTTCGTGCTACTCTCGTTGAGTTGCCCATCTTTGGTCATAAAAAATCCTCCAATCTTGCCAGAGGCCGGAGGATGTGATATACTGTCTCCGATACCTCGTGGCTGCTTCACGTGGTGTCATGCCCTGGTCGGTGGTGCAACACTGGCCGGGGCGCTTTTTGTTGTGCTCCCTTAAATTTATGAAACAAGGAAATGCATTGCTATCCAAAAAATCGTTATTGCGGAAAGCGCAGAAACCGTTCTCGCATTTATTTCCTCATCAAAGAGCCAGTAAATAAATATGTACCCAATTTCAAAACCAGCAAAAGCTAAAGCTATCCATTGGAACATCCCCGGCCCCCACTTTCGTAATCGAGGTATTTGTTTCCAAAGATATCTATCGTATAGTTCTTAGCAATTTCATCTTGATTCTGCTGGCTTTGTAGTGTAAGTACGAGGTCAGCAATTTCTTTAGAATCAGCCTCAATGATGATCTTCACCCCACTTACCTCCTTCCCCGCCCCGTCAGGGGCGGGCTTCTTTTTCTCCATTGGTGCTATCTTTCTTCTTGCGTTTCCGTGCGGGCCTGTCCCGCCGCCCCTCAGCATATCCAGCGATATAGAGGAGCGCTTCTTTGGGGAGAAGGGCCAGGTTGTCGGCAATACTCTGGGCATCGGCCAGGTTTTCCAAATTCACATGCATAGTTTCACCTCCTGACAAGCTTTCAACCTGGTACAATAATATATCAACCAAGTTTAAATGTCAAGCATTTATTTCAACCCAGTTGAATTTTTCTCTTGCATTTTGATTATCTCCATGATATACTTCGTTGTACAGAGTAGGAGGTGTAAATAGTGAAAACCATAGCTGAGCGAATTATGGAAGTGGTTGAAGAAAAGGGCGGAAACAAAAGTGATTTTGCCCGTAAAATTAACGTTACTCCAGCATACATTTCCAAATTAGGAAAAGATCCAAACTGCATTCCTAGCGATCGCACCATTGCCGACATCTGCCGTGAATTTAACATCTCCGAGCTCTGGCTGCGTACCGGAGAAGGAGAGCCCCATATCCAGAGGGACGAGGACGAGGAGTTCCTCGAAGTCACGGAGCAGATCCACATGTCTGATGATGATCTGATTAAGCGGATTATTAAGGCATATTGGTTTATGGAGGACGACGAAAAAGCCGCCATCAGAAAACTGATAGACGGCTTTACAAAAAAATAAGGCCCCGGTTTTCCGGAGCCTTTTTTATCACTTATTATGTAGTTTTTCGAGGACGAGGGCGCGCGTAAGGAGCGATTTCAAATAAGTTTCATTTTTGTTCCGCTCCATGACAAGTTCAATCTCTTTTTTAAGCATATCAACAGTTTCTCCATTCGGCGTCATTTCGCGCCCCCCTCCCAGTTTGTGCCACTCCCAATCAGAACTATGTAATTTTTCTAATTTTGGCACATTTTGTAGCCTCTGTTTGCACTATACGCCCTGTTTACCTTATATTCTGTCAGGTTTTGTCGATGCTGGAAAATTTGTTTCTGTTGACTATTATTATAGAACATTAGTTCCATTTTTCAAGATGGGAATATCACCAAAAAAGAAGTGTAAATTTTCTGTGCGCGTTTGATCGCTTCCGATATAATGCACGGATTATCGGACTTTTGCATGAGCGTAAAAGAACCGCCAGAGTGCGGTAAAATAGAGAGGAGAATGGGATATGGAAAATGAAGCTATCAACGGGACTAACCCAGAAGTCGGCCAGACCACTCCACCCGAATCGCCCAAAAAGTTTTGTAAATATTGTGGCGAGCGCATCGACATTGACTGTGTTGTTTGCCCTAAGTGCGGAAAACAAATCGAGGCGCTCAGGCAAGACCCGTCTCAGGTAATTATCAATAACAATGGAAGCGATTACCCCTATAAAAGTAAAACCGTCGCTTTGCTCTTGTCTATTTTCGTTGGCGGTCTTGGGATACACCGTTTTTATGTCGGGAAACTCGGAACCGGAATTATCTGGTTGTTGACTGCTGGTTGTCTTGGAGTCGGCTGGATTATCGACATCATTATGATCGCCGTAGGCAGTTTCCGGGACAAGGCGGGCATGCCGTTGCAGTAAATAGAAAGGGTAGATATAGTATGCTGGATGAAAAAGATTTGCAGGCAATCGCACAGTTGATGGAGAAGCAGAAACAAGACATCATGTCTGAAACGAAGGGCTTGTTGGAACAGCAGAAACAGGACATCATGCACGATGTAAAGGTTTTATTGGACACGGAGGTCACAACCCGATTTAACCTTTTGGCCGAGGGACAGCAGGTCATTATGGACGCCATCACGCCAAAAAGTGAAATCGAGGAACTGCGAAACGAAGTATCCGTGCTTAAGCTGGCGATCCGCACCATGAATCAGGAAATCGCCGAACTGAAAAAAGCGCAATAAAAATACCGCCCCCGGTGCTGGAACACCAGGAGCGGCTCACATAGGGGTGATAAGGTTTGGCCGCCATTATCACCCCTTTATTTTACCAGAATAGGGGGAAAAGTCAATGAGAAGAGCGAATGGAACTGGAAGTATTGTAAATCTTGGGCCAAACCGCAGAAACCGATACGCCGTCAGGGTGTCGTATTTGGAGCGGCCCGGACTGTGGAAGCAAAAGTATCTATCCTACCACAGAACTGCCAAAGAAGCACAGGAGGCCCTTGACAAATATTTGGCATCTAATATCCCGGCAAAGTCACTCGCCGTTACCTGGGGAGACGTATACAATCAGTGGTCTGCCAAAAAGTATGCAAAGGCAGGAACTGCCTCTATCGCCAGCTATAAGGCTTCTTGGGCGCGCCTCTGTGTGCTAGAAAAAAAGGATATGTGCAAGGTTACGATTGACGACCTACAATCTATTATTGACCAAGACGAGGCAAACGGATTATCGAAATCTAGTATTAGCAATGACAAAATGCTTATGAAAGCACTTTTTAAGCACGCAACAGAGCGCGATATCGTGTATAAAGACTATTCCGCTTTTGTGGAACTTCCAGGAGTTGAAGCAAAGCACGAAAAGGGTGCTTTTGATGATATCACAATGCGTAAATTGGAGAACCTAGCGTCCTCTGGATTCCCTTGGGCTGATACCGTACTAATGCTATGTTATACTGGATTCCGGGTGTCCGAGTTTTTGGGGCTTACCAGATTCTCGTATCATTCGGAGGCGAATTATTTGCAAGGAGGTCTAAAAACCCAGGCCGGGAAAAATCGCATTGTCCCGGTGCATCCTAAAATCATGCCATATCTCGCCAAGTGGCTATCCAGGGACGGTAAAACTATTATCTGTGATGATGACGGGAATGCAATACCCGCATACAAATACCGACCGCTATTCTCTAAGGTTATGGAAGAATTAGGAGTGCCTGCTGCTACCCCTCATTGGTGCAGACATACCGCCGCGTCTCGGATGAGGATGGCCGGGGTGGACGAAGTCGCTATAAAGCGTATCTTAGGGCATTCCGATGGAGATGTTACCGAGCACTATACGCACGTAGATGTTTCGTTTTTGGCTAAAGAGATCCAGAAGATTTCCTAAGTATTTGTAGCTTTCTTCTTAAATATGTGCAAATAGAACAACGCACAAAAAGTTCGAAAAAGTTGTTTTTATTGTGCATTCTTCTTGCTATTCTAGTGTTTTTAGTTGTAAAATTAGATTTACTTTTAATGTGTTT
>ERZ1036446.596-NODE-596-length-15617-cov-59.732232_pt1 | contig 15617 bp, 9 predicted proteins | sample MGYA00514226_ERZ1036446 | MGnify/ENA primary metagenome ERZ1036446 (study PRJEB33795, sample SAMN09464922) | human gut metagenome | host: Homo sapiens | place: USA: Stanford, California | collected 2016-07 | study: EMG produced TPA metagenomics assembly of the...
AAAATTCGACAAACTGTTATTTTTCTATCTATTTATTTGGGTGGGAAACTTTAGTATGATATTTAGTGCAACGAGTGAAAAACATAATAGAGTGTGACTGATGAATGATAAAATAGGAAATACTTTCAGTGATATCTATGCCTTTTATTATAAGAAATCTTTTTTCTTTGCAAAGTCTTATGTTCACGATGATTTGGCAGCTGAAGACATCGCTTCCGAGTCATTGATAAGGCTGTGGGAGAAGCTGAAAATAGAAGCGATAGATTATGTGGAACCCCTTCTACTTACTATCCTGAAGAATAAAGCTCTGGATTATCTGAAACATGAGGAGGTGAAACGCACAGCTTTTGAATCTATGACTGACTGGCATCATTTTGAACTTTCCACTCGAATTTCCACTCTGGAAGCCTGTAACCCCGATGAGATCTTTTCGGAAGAAGTGGAATCTATTGTTCGTGAGACTTTAGACCTTCTGCCGGAGCAGACACGCCGGATATTTCTTTTAAGCCGTTTTGGGAATAAGTCGAATAAAGAAATTGCCGAAGAAATGAAAATTTCCATTAAGGGAGTGGAATACCATATTTCAAAGGCATTGAAGGTACTACGGGTATCCTTGAAGGATTATCTGCCCCTCTTTTACTTCTATTTTTATATTAAATTCTAAATTAGACGTTGTTCTTAAGATAGAGAACATAAATGAGATTTAATCGGAAATCTATCTTTTTGCCTCTTTTCAATTAGCCGTCTGATAAGCGCATTTCTTATCATTTCTTCTACTGAATAAAGTACTACTTCATTTTTTTAGTTTTTCTTTTAGGGATGTTTCCACTTTAGTCGTTAACTATATAGAATAGCATAGAATATGGATACAGAGTTATTACAGAAATATATATCCGGTAATGCCACGGAAGCAGAGAAGAGGCACATAACCGAGTGGATGCAGGAAAAGCCTGAGAATATGCGTGAATATATGGCGCAACGCAAATTGTATGATATCGCTTTGTGGCGTACACTGCCGGCAGTGGTAGAAAAGAAAAAAGCAGGAAAAAGATTTTCTGTGCATACACTCTGGGTGGAAATGGCTAAAGCAGCGGCAGTGGTTGCAATCGTCTTATTAGGTACACACTATTGGGATAATAAACATCAGACAGTGGAAAGCAGTGCACTTCAATCTATTTATGCGCCTGCCGGACAACGGACGGAAATAATGTTGGCAGATGGTACGAAGGTGTGGTTGAATTCTCGGAGTACATTGACTTTCCCGGAAAAGTTTAAAGATAATAACCGGAAAGTAAAATTAGATGGTGAGGGTTATTTTGTAGTAGCTAAGAACAAAGAGAGGCCTTTTATAGTGGAAACGAGTAAATGCAATGTAAAGGTGTTAGGTACGGAATTCAACGTATTGGCTTATGCGGAAGATAGTGTCTGGGAAACTTCTTTGCTGAAAGGAGCGGTAGAAATTCAGCTATCGGATCCATCCGCAGGAGTGTTGAAGTTGGAGCCAAACACAATGGCAAGCCTGAAAGGTACCAGGCTGGTGAAAGGACGTATTAAAGAACCAGACTATTTTTTATGGCGTGAAGGTTTGCTTTGTTTTAATGATATATCCGTCAGGGATATGATTGAAAAATTGAAACTTTATTATGGAGTGGATATTGTGGTAAACAATACCAGTATATTCAAGAATCGCTATACAGGCAAGTTCAGAACCAAAGATGGAGTGGAGCATGTGCTGAAAGTACTGAGATTGAATAATAGATTTACTTATACAAAAGATGATGAAAACAATGTGATAACTATTAATTAACCCTTTAAAATATTCTGCCTATGGAATAACACACATCATATTTTATAAAAATGGGACAGTGCTGCAACACTATCCCATGGAAGTCAATGATACATTGACATTTTCTTCTAATAATCTTAAGTTAAAACCTAAAATTAGTAATACAAATATATGAAAAATATTTTGTACCAAGAATCTATTGTAGAAATTAAACATTTATTTCGGGTTATGAAAATCACAGCTCTGGCCTTGTTTTTATTTGTCGGAACAGCTTTTGCCACGAAATCTTATTCACAGACCATGAAAGTTACAGTTGTTTCGGACCGTATATCAACAGGCAAAGTTATCAACGAGATAGAAAAGCAGACTGATTATCTGTTTGTGTATGATATGAATGAGGTTAATCTGAAACGTAACGTCAAAGTTCATGCACAAGATAAACCGGTGGCAGAGGTCTTGAACGAGGTCTTTGAAGGGACTGATATTTATTATGCTATGGAAGGCAAGAATATCATGCTGATGAATAAAGCAAAAGAGAAAGCTTCTGAAAAACAAGCTGATGATAATAAGGTGACAGGATCTATAAAAGATATGGCCGGTGAACCGATCATTGGTGCTAATGTTACGATAAAGGGACAATCAATAGGTACAATTACAGATATAGATGGGCGTTTTATTATCAATGCCCCGGCTAATGCAATTCTACGGATTACATACATTGGCTATATTCCGCAGGAAATCAAAGTGGAGAATAAAAGAGAACTGAAAATCATTCTGCAGGAAGATACGGAAACGTTAGACGAAGTGGTAGTGGTGGGGTATGGTGTTCAGAAGAAATCGGACGTTACCGGTGCTATGATTCGTGTAAATTCGGACGAACTGAATTCCCGACCGGCAGCCAATGCTTTCGAAGCTATGCAAGGTAAAGCGGCAGGTGTGGATATTGTTAGCAATGAACGTCCGGGTGAAATAGGAACTATCAATGTACGCGGTGTACGTTCGTTGAGTGCCAGCAATACTCCGCTTTATGTAGTGGATGGTATTCCTTTAATGTCGACAAGTGGCATTGAGACTTTGAATCCGCAGGATATAGAATCCATTGATGTCCTGAAGGATGCCTCTGCTACTGCTATTTATGGTTCACGTGGTGCCAACGGTGTCATTTTGGTTACTACTAAACAGGGTAAGGCGGGCAAGATGTCATTGAACTATTCGGGTACGATGACCATTGAAAATTTGCAGGATTACTCTGAAATGATGAATTCTGCCGAATACATTGAGTGGCGTCGTTGGGCTTATTACTATAAAGAACCGAATAAATATCCGAGGGGTGACGAGCCTGATAAGGATAGTGATTATCTGATTTTTAACGGAGCAAAAGATCCTTATGCCTGGAGGAATATTGAAAAAGGTTGGGCTGGTGGTAGCTGGAATGCATCTGCGGTTCCTACAACGGATTGGGCTGATATGGTTACACAAACCGGTGTTACCCATGAACATACGTTGAGCGCCAGTGGTGGTACGGATAAAGTACAAGGTTATGCTTCTATCGGCTATCTGGATAATGAAGGTACCGTGAAAGGTCAGTCTTACACTCGTTATACAGCCAAAGTCAGCTTGAATCTTGATCCGACCAAATGGTTCAAGATGGGCTTGAATGTTAACGGTACTTTCAGTGAACAGCAATATGGTTCTTCGGCTAAGGCTGTAGGACAGATGATCAGTGACCGGCCATCCAATCTGTATGCAGCTTCTACCAGTTTGTATCCGTATGCCGTGCCCTTTGATGATGAGGGGAACCGCATTGATTATCCGGGTGGAGATGATAAAGTGAAAACGATAGTCAACGAATGGAATTATAGTGAGAATGAACGTCGTATGTTCCGTGCTATCGGTAGTCTGTATGCCCAGTTGAACTTGGGTGAGATCTTCTCTCCTCTGAAAGGGCTCAGATATCGCTTCAATTTTGGTCCCGACTTTCGTAGTTACCGTAATGGAAGTTTTGCAGATGCGAACTCTGTCAGTCGTGAGGGAACCAATCGTGCCAGTTTAACGAATCAATCTGATTTTTCATGGACACTTGATAATCTTATCTACTATGATAAGGAAATAGGAAAACACTCTTTGGGAGTGACTTTACTGCAAAGTGCCACTAAATATCGTTATGAAGAATCCTCTATGGCTGCTTTAAATATTCCCCTGGCCAGTGCCAACTGGAATGCGTTGAGTAAAGCAAATATTTCTGCACTGGATGACTGGGGGAGTGATTTAGTAGAGAAGCAGTTACTCTCGTATATGTTCCGTTTAAATTATGATTATAACAGCAGATACCTCCTCACGGTTTCCGGTCGTTGGGATGGCGCTTCGCAGCTTGCCAAAGGTAATAAATGGGCATTTTTCCCTAGTGCGGCGTTGGGCTGGCGTCTTGATCAGGAAGGATTTTTGCAGGATGTAAGTTGGCTCAATCAGTTGAAACTACGTGTGGGAGTCGGGGTTACCGGTAACTCCGCTATTGATCCTTACCAAACAAAGAGGGCCGTTGTTCCTATCTATTATCCTTATGGTGACAGTTCCACTTCAGGCTTCGTAGCTTCCGATCCTGTAGCTACGGGTGGTACGGTTGCTATGGCAAATAAAGACTTAACTTGGGAAAAGACCACCCAATATAATATTGGCGTTGATTACTCTGTACTGAACGGAAGAATTTCGGGAGTTCTGGATTTTTATACTTCGCGTACAACAGACTTATTGATGCAGATGGGAATTCCTTCATTAAATGGTTATACCCAAACTTATGCCAATGTGGGGGAAACTTCCAATATAGGTGTGGATATCACATTGAATACTGTGAATATCCGGACCCGGGACTTTGAGTGGTCTACCAGTCTAAATGTCGCCTGGCAGAAAGATAAAATAGAGGAGTTGGCAAATGGTAAAGAAGATGATATTAATAATAATTGGTTCATCGGAAAGTCATTGGGAGTGATCTATGGCTATGAATCTGCCGGAATCTGGCAAGAAGAAGATGCGGCTGAAATGGCTGAATTTAATAAGAAAGGACATTCGTTTCAGGTAGGTATGGCACGACCGGTAGACCAGAATGGTGACCATAAGATTGATCCGAATGATGACCGTATAGTAGTGGGACATACACGTCCACGCTGGACTTTGGGTATGACCAATACTTTCTCTTATAAGAATTTTGAGCTTTCCTTCATGTTGTACGGTCGTTTTGACTATATGGTTGATACAGGTGGTGAGTGGCAGGGAGGCCGCTACACTCAGCGTAAGATAAATTATTATAATGAGAATAATAAGAATGCTGAATATCAGAAACCTATCCATGATGATGGAGGCGGTGATCCCTACTACCGGATTCTGGGATATAAGAACGGTTCGTTCCTGAAAGTGCGTAATGTTTCATTAGGTTACGTTTTCCCGAAGAACATGGTGAGCAAATGGAATCTATCTAATCTGAAAGTATATGTGCAGGCTAAGAATCCGGGGCGTATCTTTTCTAATATAGATTTTCTGGAACTGGACGCTTCGCAGAATTTAACATCTACCTGGAACCGTGGTTTCACAATAGGATTGAATGTAGGATTTTAAACTAAAAAGCAAACAATTATGAAATTATATAAGAATATTACATTCGGCTTATTAGCCTTGACCTTGGGAGGCGTGGTGGCTTCCTGTAGTGATTTTCTGGATGAAAAGCTTACCACTCAACAGACTACCGATTTCTTTGATACACCGGAAGGTATTGATCAGCTGGCTGTGGGCATTTACAATAACCTGCGTTTCCATTTCTTCAAGGAGAATGCCTATACTACCACTAATTACGGTACGGATGAGTTTACTGTGGGTGGTGATGGTTCCAATAAAGTGTGGAATAATTATGATGGTAGTTTCCAGTCACAGATTGTAGCCGCTAATTCAAATACTACGATGGCCGAAAGCCTTTGGGATGCCATGTATATCGGAATCAACAATGCGAACCTGTTGTTAAGTAAAATAACTCCTGATAGTTATACCGGTACGAATAAGAAGACGTATATGGGCGAAGCCTATTTCCTGCGTGGCTTTAATTATCTGAAGTTGGTTTCCCAGTATGGAGGTGTACCCTTGAAATTAGAGTCGAGCTTTGTACCTGTCCGTGAGTTCACCCGTGCTACGGCAGAAGCCACGGTAGAGCAGGCGATTGGTGATTTGAAGAATGCTTATGATCTGTTGCCGGCGACGGTAAGCATGGTGGGGAAGATTAGCAGGGATGCTGCGGCTCATTTTTTAGCTAAGGCTTACTTGTTCCGTGCCAGTGAAATTAATGATGGATGGAACAGTACGACTAAAGAATCTGACCTGAAAGAAGCCTTGAAACTGGCCAAAGAAGTAATTTCACGTCATCAGTTAGCCCCCAATTTTTCTGATCTGTGGCATTATACGGAACCTGACGGAGCGAGTGAAAAATTAGATGAGATTATTCTTTCGGCACAGTTCTCTTCTGACAAATCTTCCAGAAGTGCCGGTACTAACAGATGCCATCTCTTCTTCTTGTCTGTTTACAATAATTTGCCTCAGATGAAACGTGACTTGGCTGGCGGTCGCGAGTACCAACGTTTAAGAACCACATATTATATGTATAATATCTATGATATGATTAATGATTCTCGTTTCTGGAAAAGCTTTAAGACTAAGTATGCTGTTAATAACCCGAAAGCGGGTTCCGGTTACGAAGTGGGAGATTTGGGCGTGATGTATGTTGTCAATCGTCCGGGTGATACCCGGTTCGATGGAGTGCAACTCAGCGGAAAGGTGATTGATGAAAAGACCGGCAAAGCCATTCCTACTACATTTGTGACTTATCCGAAAGATCGTAACGGTAGGGACGATGTGGCATTATATGATGATGTAAGTCGTTTTGTAGCTCTTAATAAGTATATTGATGGTTCGCGTGAAACGGTCAGTGACATGGGAGGCAATCGGGATGGTATTCTGGCCCGTCTTGGTGAAACTTATCTGATCGCTGCTGAAGTTCTGATTCGCCAAGGCGAATATGGTGATGCTCTGCATTACATTAATGAACTCCGCAAGCGTGCTGCCTACAAGAACGGGGAAGATCGTTCGGCATATTGTGACGGTGGTGCATCATATAATGAAAATGCCTTAGGATGGCAGATTGACGGCATAAACTCTTATTACACCGGAAATTCTTATTATGAGTCCAATGATATTGATAAGACTACACTTCCCACTGATCTTGAAATAACAGATATACATAGTCTTCCGGCTGAAGATGAGGCTGTCATTTCAAAACTGAAATATAGCTCTGATTATGATCGTATGATGTGCCTTTTGCTGAATGAGCGTTCCCGTGAACTTTGCGGTGAGTTTTATCGTTGGGAAGACTTATCAAGAACGAAAACATTGGTGGCACGTACCAAAGCTTTTAATTCGGATGCTGCTCCTAATATTGATGAACATCATTGTTTGCGTCCTATCCCTCAAACTTATCTGGATGCTATCCAAAAGGATGGTCATGCGTTGACTTCCGAGGAAAAGAAGCAACAACAGAATCCTGGTTATTAATAATGGATGATAAACTGACATATACCAGTCTTTAGTGTATCTGAAAATATAGACAAAAAAAGGAGTAAAGTCCCCCAAATGACTTTACTCCTCCCAATCTTCTTTTCCTCGTAACTAATACGGAGAAAAACACCACTAATCAAAATTCTATACCTTGGTCTTATTGGAATTTAGAAATTATTCTTTCCGGCATCCCACCAGAGACGAGTACCACCTGTGTCGGCACCACCCAGTGCTCTTGTTAATGAACTGTACTGAGTAGGATTAGATGTTTTCAGACCTTCCGGATATGGGAGACGACGGATCATCTCATCTGTGTTAATGGCACCACCGCTATTATTCACTTTGACTTTAAATAATTTCGGATAACCGGTACGACGTTGCTCTGTCCATGCTTCATTACCTTCGGGATATATGGCAAGCCATTTCTGTGTCATGATTTTCTCAAATTGTTCTTCTGTACCGTTGGCATCCGCCCAATTGGGAGTAGTAGTGATGCGTGCATTCATATCGAATTGGGTATCGAACGGATCTTTGTAATCAGCTGGTGTCTTGTCACTTTGCAGGTAAGCATCAACTCCACCTACTCCCCATTGCTCAAAGGATGTTTTTACACCTGTCTCATAGCATATTTTGGGATCTTCTGTAGAGATGCCTCGTAAAGCAGCTTCTGCACGAAGGAACCATACCTCGGCAGCAGTCATTAAAATAGGGTTCGTTTTTTGACTGACTGTGCTCTTTGAACATTCTTTATAGCGATTGTCGGCAGAAAGCAAGCCGGTTCCCTGTGGTACGCCTTTGTAGCTTCCAGCGTACTCAAAGAGCTGCGGAAGTTCTTTCACTACATCGTTCTCTTTCCATGTGATAACTGCACCATTTGCTGGATCATAATATTTGGACATGCGTGGATCATCATATCCGGTCAGTACAGATTCCATGGTGGCCCCCATGAAGACTTCCCCCCATGACTTGTTGATTTCACCCAGCGGATTATTGTAGCCGCCGGCAGTCGATACGGAAATAATCTCATTTGGTGCTTCCAGGAATTGCCCGAGGGTGAATGATTTCTGAGCTTGCTCGGTGGCAAGAGCTTTGTCTACGTTAGCAACACGCATGGCTAGACGCAAACGCAATGAATTGCCAAATTTAACCCATTCTGCCAAAGTCTTGTTAGGAGTCAGCATGTCGGCGTCTTTATACGGCTCTACGCCGGGATTGTCCTTGATAAAACTTTGTAAAGAAGTGATTCCTTTTTCCAGATCGGTGAAGAATTGTTTGTAGGCTGTCTTCAGATCATCTACATTGTCACCTTCCTGTCCGAATTTACTATATACCAATGGTCCGTAGCAATCTGCTACACGGTGCATCAATTCAACCTTCAATATTTGGGTTACAGCTAACAGTGCAGGCTGCTCTACGTTGATTTGTTCGCACTTCTGTACTTCGGGCATAATGTACGAGTAATTGTATGTCCAGTGAGTAGAAGTCCATCCATCGTTCAGTGCATATACGCTGTTCTTATCATTGAAACCTTGATTGAAATCATGGAAATAGCCTGAGAACATGTCTTGCCCCAAATTTTGTGCGATTTGGAAAGTCCAGTTTTTACCTTCGCCCCAGTCGTAGTTAAAGTAGATACCACTCTGGATTATTTCAAACTTCAACAGATATTTTTGGAAATCATATTCCTGCAATTCGGAGTCAAACCCTGTATTGTTTCTGTTATCTGCTTCAAAATTGTCGGTACATGCGACTGCGATACCCAGCAATCCGCTTGCAAAAAGTATGGTTAGGAATTTATTATATTTCATAATCGTAAATGCTTTAAGTTAGAATGTGAATTTGATATTGAAACCAATGTTTCTGGTAGAAGGCATGCCGAATACATCTACACCTTGAAGTGAGTTGCCAACAGACAAGGTTGCATCCGGGTCGAACGGTGCATCTTTGTAGAAAAAGAACAGGTTGCGTGCTACCAGCGATACATCGATACCCTTGAATGCCTTCGTCTTTTCCAGCAGTGATTGCGGGAAAGAATAGCCGATTGACAATTCACGCATACGGATATTGGTAGCATCATACATATAATATTCGGATATACCATTACGACCACCTACTGATTTAAAGAATGGTTTAATATGATTCTCGTCGAAGCGAGTTCCTTCGTATTCTATGTAACCTCTATCACGGGCCTGTGCCGTTGCTTTGGTCACGCCATTTTGGTCAAGGACTGCTTGTGTCAAGGACATGACATCACCACCTACGCGGGCATCGATCAGGAAATAGAGACTGAATCCTTTATAGGTAAATGTATTACTCCAACCCAGTAAGCAGTCGGGATTTGCATTACCCAGATAGTCGTTGTTACCAGTCTTTACAAGAGGACTTCCATCTTCATTGAGCTTTATTTTTCCATTCTCACGCACGAATGCATTTCCGTAGATATCGCCCAGGGAACCACCTTCTTTGATGCGCATCAGGTAAGCCATAGAAAGTCCGGAACTACCATAAATGAATGAAGTATAATCCGGGTGAAGAGAAATGACTTCATTGCTGTTTGTTGAGAAGTTGACGGCAGTTTTCCAACGGAAATTATCATTCATAACCGGAGTTGCATCTACTGTTAATTCTATACCTTTATTACGGATCTTCCCGGCATTGATATAGCGATATGCATATTTGTCTCCTGCGGCGGTGGGCATTCTCAACAATTGATTCTTTGTATCAGTCTGATACCAGGTAAAGTCAATTCCTAAGCGGCTTTGGAAGAATCTCCATTCCGTACCAAATTCGATAGAACTACTGATTTCCGGTTTCAGATCGCCCTTATTGTATGTGTCGGCTGCTTGCAATACACCACCGGCCTGAATAATATCTACAAGGTTAGTGATACCGATAGGCAGGTCGTTACCTACTTGTGCCCATGAACCACGTACTTTACCAAAGGAAATCCATTCCGGTAGTTTTAATGAGTTATTAATGATCCAGGATAAACCAACGGAAGGGTAGAAGAAGCCTGAATTCATACTTTCCGTATGAGCCAATGTGGAAGACCAGTCATTACGTGCTGTAATGTCAAGATACAGGGCTTCGTCAAAGCCGATTTGTGCTGTTCCGAATACAGACTGAATGGTACGTCTCTGATCAATCTCCTGATTGATGGAGGCATTAGAGCCCATAACGATATTGGCAACCGTAAATAAGTTAGGTTTGTAAAGTGAGGCGATTTTAGAGTCGAGCATCAGTGAGTTGACTTTATTCTTGTTGATACTGGTACCGACAGCGGCATTCAATGACCATTTGTTCCATGTTTTATTGAACATGGCCATCACGTCGGCATAAATCTGGAATTGTTCGCTTTCCGACCAAACATAACGTCCGTTACTCTTTTCGTTATAGGTACCTGTAATATTGGGAGCTGTAGATGCATACATTTTCTGATCGAACTTGTCGCTTACATAGTCTGCATTACCACGGGCTTGCAGGGTTAACCAATCGTTTATTTTCAGGCTGGCACTTAGGGATGCCATAGCGCGGTAACGCTTATTTGTGTTGGTAACACGATTCTTAATCCAGTAAGGATTTTGTGACCATTCGGAAACGTCTGTATACCAGTTTTGTACAGGCATACCATTTCTTGTCGGGTCGGCTACTTCAAAATTAGTAGCATATTCAGACATGTCCATTCCACGTGGGAAACTGTACAGGTCGACCAATGGATTCAGGTATATACCTCCGGATGCAGTGCTATTCTTAATCTTTTGTGTCATCAGGGTAGCATTTCCATCGAGTTTCAGACGGTCATTGAAGAAACTCGCTGTTTCGCGGAACGTAAGGTTGTGCTTTTGCAATTTGTTGGAATCAATGATACCTTTGGCTGTAGTGTTGGCATAAGAGAAGTAAGTCTGCATCTTCTCGTTTCCGCTTTGTACGGATATAGAGTTAATAGCGGTTACACCGTTACCGAGGAATTTGCCAACATTATCGTAGTCGGTTAATGACTTTTTTTCTCCCCAACTGTCAGTTCCGCTGGGGCCATACGAATTCTGGAATTCCGGCAGACTGATGGCATGATCGATGGTCAGATTTGAAGAGAAAGTAACTCTTTGCATACCTGCTTTACCTTTCTTGGTAGTTATTAAGATAACACCGTTGGCTGCTTGTGATCCGTAAAGAGCGGCGGCAGAAGCACCTTTCAGAATGCTCATACTTTCAATGTCTTCGGGATTCAGGTTGGAGATACCATCACCGGCGTCACGATTCACACCGTCATTTTCTCCACCCATAACGGTAGAAGTAGATTCGGTAGTCGTATTTAGCATAGGGACACCATCGATGACATATAACGGTTGGTTATTGCCTCCTTCGTAAGCGGAACGTGTACCACGGATAGAAACTTTGGCTGAGCCACCAAGGCCGGATGCGCTCTTATTGATTTGTACACCGGCTGATTTACCTGCTAATGCGGTTATCATATTCGGATCTTTGGCGCGTGTCAGTTCATCGCCACCCACTTGTTGGGTTGAGTAAGTCAATGAAGCTGCTTTTTTCTTGATACCCATAGCCGTTACCACAACCGTTTCCAGTGACAGGGCTTCTTCCTGCATCTGTACATTGAGAGTTTTCTGCCCGTTGAGAGCAATCGTTACAGGCTGGTATCCGATAAAGCTGATAACCAGCGTTGCATTAGTCGGTGTATTTAGTGTAAACTCACCGTCTATATTGGTAATGCAACCGTTTGTAGTTCCTTTTTCCACGACATTGGCACCGATAATGGGTTCACCTTTTGTATCGGTAACAACACCTTTTACAGAGATATTTTCTTGTTGTACGGTAGCAATGATTTCACTGGCCTTTTCATTTTGTTTGGTCAACACAATATTCTTGCCTTCCATTACATATCTGATGTCGGTACCATTAAAGATTTCGTCCAAAACTTCGGACACCGGTTGATTGTCTGCATCTACATTTACGGTGCGGCGCACGTCCACACTTTTCTTATTGTAGACAAACAAATACTCGGTCTGAGCCTCGATTTTATCGAGGATTTCGCCTACTCGTAACTCAGAACGGGGGATGCTGATTCTTGTACTCTGAGAGTAGGTAGCGTGGCTGTACGCCTGGAACGTTACAAACAAAAGAAGGAATAGTGTGATCTTCATAGTTCGTAATATTTGCTTAAATACTAAACTTTTTGGGCAAAAAAGCCCATTCAAAGAAATTTTTCTCATATCTTTGTAATGTGTTAAGTTAATAAATTGATTAAGGTCGATTTTTGACTGTTTCGGATCGGAAAGTATGGGGGTACTTTCCGATCTTTTTTGTAGGGGTAATTAGCAGACTGTTTCTTCTATTTCATAATGCTTTTCAGTTTAAGGGGTTAGTACTAAATTTTAAGGTTTTATCTTTGATATCAAATTATTTCTCGTAAATGAAAATCGAATCTTTTTCTTCGTTGATGCTGAATTCAAAAGGATGGTCTTTTGAAATGGTTCGGAGAATATGCTCTATACCATCCTGTTCGCGGAATTTTCCGGTACAACTGTCATAGTTCAGCAATTTAGGATCGGAAACGGTTATTTTTACATTATAGTACATTTCAAGTTTAGTGAGGATGCAGCTGAACGGCACATCATCAAAGCAGTACAATCCTTCTTTCCATCGCAGATATTCATAAGAAGGGAGTATTACCTTTTTGCATTTCCCGTCATAGTTGCCAAAGAATTCCTCTTTCTGTAAGCGGGTGATAACCTTATTACTGTTGGCAGGATAAATATCCACAATACCTTCTACAAGGGTAGTTTCAAATTCTTTGCTTCCTGCATAAGCACAAACATTAAAGCTGGTACCTACAACTTTCACCTTATTCATCTCTGTGTGCACGTAGAAGGGGATATCTTTGTTTTTTGCCACTTCAAAGTAGGCTTCACCATCCAGTTCTACGTTTCTTTCGCCACGCCCAAAGTTGGAAGCATAGGTCAATGTGGACTGTGCATTCAGCCATACCCGTGTGCCGTCGGCAAGAGTGATTTGTGCACGTTGTCCGGCGGGGACGGTTACTGTTTGTGGCAGGGATGCCTGATTATATAGATAATCATTAGTCATGAAATAACCGCATACGCCTACGATGATAACGGCTGCTATGCGTATTCCCCATTTTAGTATCGGAGCCAGACGGAAGGTCTTTTTTCCGGCACTTTGTCTGTCGGAGAATAAGGCGACATCAAACATCATACGTTCTTTCAAGAAAGCTTCCCGATTTTCTTCCGAGGCTTCCACCCAGTCAAGGATGCGCTTTTCTTCTTCAATGGTGGTGGTTCCTTTAAAATACTTATATAATAGTTCTTGGTTCATAAGGTACTTAATTTGTTTGTTGAATAAGGGTGTTTTTTTCTGTCCCTCTATAATTAATACAGGTGAACTTGGAACTACCCTAACGGAAAATGAAACTTTTTTTGTTTTTTCTTCGAAATGAGTTGGAAACAGAGAAATTGTCGGGAAGTGATGCTCTGGAAGCAGGCGGAATGAGATGTGTAATTTTGGTCAGGAACTCTTCTGAACCGTATCCGGTTCGTTCCTGCTTCGCTTCTATAGGAGGATGAGAATAGCGAAGCAGGTACGAGGAGGGTACGAAGAAGATAGGAACCGGGTATAGAGCGGATCGCTTTGTTCTGTTTTTCGGATACTCCAAACGTAAACGCATAGAATATCCGTGTGATGCACCGGAGGCACATCAGGACTTTATGGAATGTGACAGGAAATTAATTAATTGCCGGTATTAACTTGCCGGATTGGGAATTATGGATACAATGTAACATTCATCCGGAGCTTCGGCTTTAAATAGATTGTAAGCAATGCCTATGGCTTCCTCCGGAGAGTTTGCTTCAATATTCTTGTTGACATTCAGGGTCTCGAAAACTTGTTCTCCCTCGATAAGCACGTAGTATATTATTACAATATATCTCATAACTACCATGTTTAATAGCCAGCAATATTACTGATTTTGCAAACATATATCTTTTATTTATATTATCAAAGAAAAGCAGGAGAGTTTTACTAAAGTAGGATAGAGGCGAGATAATCTTTCAGTTCCACACGCAGAATACGTAGGGCTTTGGTGATATGGAATTCTACTGTTTTGAGAGAGAGATTCAGTTGTTCGGCTATTTTCTTGTTTGGCAGGTTGCTATAACGGCTGAGCATAAAGATTTCGCGACTTTGTGGTGGCATCTTGTCCAAGGCTTTGTTTACGATATGCTGTATCTCTGTACTGAAAATCTTGTCGGGCTCACAATCTTTCAACGTGGCAATACGCAAGTCTAACTCGCGCTGACGGTGCGAATTTAAATCTTCCTCAATACGCAGGCGAGTTTGTTCGTGTTCCAGGTAATTGAGTGCCTTATTTTTGATAATGGTAAGGAGCAATGCGTGCAGACCTTTATCTTCTTCCCAGCGGTCTCGACATTCCCACAAAGAAATCATAGATTCCATAAGAATATCTTCAGCTTCTGCCCAGCTTCTGATGTAGGAATAGGCAAAGGCAAGAAACTTTTCCTGATTCTCTCGAAAGAAACGAGAAAATAAATCCATAGTATGTAGGTTTCCGGCTAAAGGCATTTTTAAATATTCTCTCTCTTATTTAAGGTTTATAGGGTAAAGTAACATAATCTTTTTGGAATACGCAAAAGTCTTAAAAGTTTTTTCTTCCTTTTTTTACAAAAAGAAAGCCCGGCGGATTTCCGTCGGGCTTTATATACTGAATAATAAGGTGTTTCTTATTTCTTTTCAGGTCTTTCTTGTCTTTCCGGTCTCGGAAGCAATACTTTGCGGGAAAGTTTGAACTTACCGGTCTTCGGATCAATATCAAGCAGTTTCACTTCGATTTCATCACCTTCCTTGATACCGGCCTCTTCTACTGTTTCCAGACGTTTCCAGTCGATTTCAGAGATGTGCAACAAACCATCTTTACCCGGCAGGAACTCAACAAAAGCACCATAAGGCATTACAGAACGTACTTTACCTTTGTATACTTCACCAACTTCCGGTACGGCAACGATGCCCTTGATAAGACGCATAGCGTCATCAATGCTCTTCTTGTTAGTTCCGGAGATTTCTATTCTTCCGATGTTGTCTACTTCTTCGATAGTGATTGTAGCACCGGTTTCTTCCTGCATACCTTGGATGATCTTACCACCAGGGCCGATTACTGCACCGATAAACTCTTTAGGTATAGTCATCGTTTCGA
>ERZ1036446.654-NODE-654-length-14345-cov-6.538698_pt1 | contig 14345 bp, 6 predicted proteins | sample MGYA00514226_ERZ1036446 | MGnify/ENA primary metagenome ERZ1036446 (study PRJEB33795, sample SAMN09464922) | human gut metagenome | host: Homo sapiens | place: USA: Stanford, California | collected 2016-07 | study: EMG produced TPA metagenomics assembly of the...
GCGTAAGGCAACGGGCTGCCTCATTCCTTGCGGAAACTTCACTTGTGATAACACTTTCTTGTATTCATCGACTTTCGCTCCGGGACCGAAATGATAAAAAACAGGCATTCCTTTCACCATAGGAGCAGTCGGATCTGTGAAGACACTATCTACCAGATATTGATAACATTTAGCCATGTATTCGGTCTTTGCCTCACGGGTGTTAACTTCCGGATAAATCTTCGTAATCCAGTCATAATATAACCAACCGTCGCACCAGTTTACGCCGATTTCAAAGTCATACTTTGCTGCCACTTTCTGCATCTCACGCAGCAAGATGTCATTTTCGTGAGGCTTGAACCCCCATTCGATAAAGAATCCATCTATCTTAGCCGCTTTTGCCGACAATATCTGATATTCGATATAATCGGGATCGAGATTGGACTGCATTCCGACTTGGGGATAAGCCACTGCCGCTATCTCATGCCGCCCTTCACTATCTATCAGATCGGCATTATAACACAGCGACTTCCTTCCGGTACTTGATTTTTCCGTATTGGCATACATTTCCCAACGGCCCAACTTTCCGTCATGCTGCCGGGTGTAACGTACACCGTGGAAGTCGGCATACACTTTCTTTCCATTCTGCGCCAAGGCCGGTAATGCGATAGATACCAATAAAAAAAGAAGAAGTTTCCTCATTGTTCCAAACTTAATTATTCAACTTATGTACTTAATCAATCTTCCACCATACTTAATCAGTCCTCACTCAACACGAAATCATGCTTTTCCGGATAACTGAAAAGATTGTCTATCATCCAACGGCCTTTATAAATCTTGGCTCCGTCCATTTTGAAAAGTTCTTCTCCCTTCTCATTTACAAGTCCTTCTGCCCACCACTCTTCAGTCGGTTTCAACATCAGGATTCCATCCGGTCCGTTGCAGATACTTTTTATATCGGCTATGCTGTAAACTTTCTCGCAAGTAGGTTCGGTAGAGTCATTAGTCGTAGCGTCGGTAACTCCAGTCAAATCAAACTTATAGACAGCCGAAGCAGCAGTAAGCCATAATTTATCTTCTTCACCATATACCGGGAACAAATCATGCCCACCCGATTCATTGCTGAATGTATAAAGGGTAGTCTGATTTATTAACTTGGGATTACTCCGGTTGCCATCGTACTTAAAACGGAATAATGCAGTCACTCCCTCTTTTTTGGTAGCTGTAGCATAAAGATACGATCTTTTCTTATCCCAAACAACATTATGCGCATTACCCAACTTCACCGTATTAGCTTTTGCTCCCAATACCTTAACCGTGTCAACCACAAAGGTATTGATTTCACCGGATTTAGATTCTGCCGTCACGATATTTCCATCGGGCAATACCTCCGCAGAGTGGGGATTCTGTCCGCAATTTGCGTAGAACATTAATTTATGATCGGACAAACGGATTAAAGCCACAGCTCCGCCGGAGGCAGTCATCAAGATATAGCGTCTATTGAAAACCGGTTTTACTTCACTCGGATTAACAAACCAACCCTGCTGTGCAGCAGGAACACAGGCTGTATAAGGATCCCAACTCCAAATATTGCGGTGCGTCTCCGCATCTCTGATGACAATAGCCCGTCTGGATTGTTCCGCCAGTACATAAGCCTTTTCCGGAAGTTGAAAGATTTCATTTTTTACTACAGGAGCGGCATCATCATCGGAACATGCTCCCAAAGCTATATTAAATCCTAAAAGGATTGCAAATAAACTAAACTTCTTCATGGTCATAACTATTTTAATTCTAAATATTCAATTTGTCTATTTAAAGTTTCCGTCAATCTATTGAACCGATTTTGTATCGTTATAATCGATCAATGAATGAACTGAAAGATTCAACTGCCGCATGTGCGACAGAAAAGATTCATAAGGTTCGTATTCGATGGAAACCACTCCTTTATTAGAAGCTTTTCCGTTAGAATCGTAACCATCATTATACTCAAAATGTACCCAGCCTACACAGTTTCGAGTTTCAAGCAAACGAAGACAGAAGTTCTGATAAAACTCACCTCTATTTTTTTGTGTATGCACCAACCAGCCACCTCCTTCAGTATTAGCATATCCAGTTCCCTGATAACTGGCATCTTCCGCTTTTATATAGAATTCTGAAACTAAAAAAGGTTTCGCTCCACACCAGACTTTCAGGTTTGCCAAGAAATCTGCCTCCGGTTGCCAACGTGCATAATAGTTGACGGAAACAAGATCGCAATAACGAGCACACGCTTCCACCACTTTCTGATTATATTTACTCCAATCATGCAGACGTGTTCCCAATATCAAATGCTCTTTATCATATCGTCTGACGGTAGCGGTGGTCAACTGATAATAATAATCAGCAACCATCCCCCGGAAATCTTCCTGATTTTTCTTGGTTATCACTCCGGTAGAAGCTATACCGTTATCCCGCATAAACTTTTCTGCATACTCACGAGCAGCTTTATAGCGTTCGGGCAAAGACAAGAAATGTTTCAGATCAATTCCTCGCAAAGGGTCAGCATTCTGATAACTGGCAAATGGCAATTCATTGTCAAGATAGAAACCTATAAAATGCCGGTCACCGGCAAATAAAGCTGACTTCTCTTGTACGAGACGATCTATGTACGTAGCAAATGTGGGTTCAAAAAGAAGAACTAAGCGATTATATTTGTCATCATCAAACGCGTAGCCCAAATTCTTACTCATATCCCACATAAAGGTACGAAGCAGATACAGATTCTCTGCATAAGCAATCTTTTGCGTCTTAGGGGTCAACAAGTTACCACGTACTGCAGCAGGAAATACTTCAATACGGTTCGAGCCATACGAAATATAGTTTATATGATTGCCTGCTAACAGTTTGCCAGTCTCTTCACTCCATTGCGCCTCACTACCGTATCGAGTACCGAAAGCCTTCTTATGAGCAGTAGATTCTCCCGGACGAACATGCTGAATTCCATGAATGATAACAGCTCCATTATCCGGATCGAGCAAATAAGAACGGCCTCCACAATAAGCCCCTCGGAAAAAGCCTTCTTTTCCAACCACAGATGAAGGTTGCAAACCGATTCGTCCTCCCCATGCAGTCCGGCTATAACCCGAAGAGGGAGTATACCAATTCATATTATCAATGGTACGTGTTTCCCTTGAATCTGCCGTTGTCCATGCCTGGAAAGTTCCGTTCTGCCACTTCCGGTATTCTACATTCATAAAAGTATATTCATCTTTTTCCAAAGGAGTATCTTCTCCTTCCGGTTTCAAAGGTTCTATTTCGTTGGAAGAGGAGGAACAGCTAAACGTCAACTGCATCAGTCCGACCAAAGATAAAAAGAGGAAATACCTATATATTATATGTTTTCTCATATTACTTTCAGCTACTGCACATTATTACTTAACCATCGTATTTGTTATCAGTCGCATCTTTCGTATACTCTATCTACGGTTCACCGGATAGCTGTTACTAACTCTCGCGTTGGCTATTAATAGAAAAGTTATTCTCTACAAGGAGAGAACTCCCTTCCCCCTTGTTGCAAACTTCTTTTATCCCTAACATAAACTATAAACGAAAGCTTTGTTTTTATAATTGAAATCTTTGTTTTTATAAACGCAACTTGCATTTATAAAAACGGAAGCTTCGTTTATAGTTTGTATCGGACAGAGAACAACTTTATTCCCAATGAAAGGGAAGTTTAGTCTTAATAGAAAAGAAGTTTTCTATTAAGACTTCAGACGGTAGGTAATACTACCCTGCTTACTTCTTCTTAGGGAATTTGATTTCAACCGTTGCTATCTGTTTGGTCGTATTATTATCCATCTTTCCGGAGACATCAAGTACCTTCATGACACCGTATCTTTCTCCACCGGCACTTGAATTACCACTAGTCTTAAATCCAATCACACTGCCGACAAAGTTATCAATTGTCATATACACTTTCTGATCGGCACTTCCGGCCAAATATTCATTCTTAATAGAAGAACGAGAAGCCGCATCGTAATCAAAGCCTGCCGGGAATAACACAAATTTTGTCATATTCTTAGCCGGCAGATTGCTCAAGGACTTTCCGCCCGATCCTTTATACAGACTATTCTTGCTATCTACATTCTCCATCGAATAGAAACGGAAAGAAAGAACACTATTAGCAGAATTTATAAAGAACTTTATATCAACATTCTTAGCACTTTCCACACTGGAGATAGCTTCATCTACCGAATACGTTTTCATATCATTCAACGAAATCAGAGCGAACGGTTCGGCATTGGCCAATACATGACTGCCAACCTTAAGTTGGACAACTTCCATATTCACATAGGTCTTTACGATCCCTATAACTTCCTTGCCTTCCCGACCATCAGAAACAACCACCTTGAGTTGAGATGTTTCTTCTGTCAGTTGCACCTTAGGCTTATAATCAAAATTCTTGTTATCGCCCACTATCTGCTCACGGAAAATCTCTGTACTTACTCCATTCTCCACCCGGAAGATAGCTACCTGTTTTACACCGCGAACGGATTCGATGTGCATCGGAACTTCCGTATCTACTCCTTCATCAGTAGTAATAAGCTCTTTACCCAAAGTCAATACAGGAACCGGAACAGTCTTATATGACACCTGCAAAGTAGAAATTGTGATATTACCATAGATATCTTCCGCTTTCACTTTAAAGCCCTTATCGCCTTCTTTATATTCTATCAGTTCATCGTGCTCATACGTTTTGTCGCCATTCAGTATATCACTGCCTTTCGGTGTTTGTCCGTCCGTAGAGACCAAGAATCTTTCCACTTTCTTCAAACCTGCTTCCGAAACAATTTTAAAAGTAGTACGAGGCATTACCGGATTCTCATCCATTTCATCATATATAATCTCTTCCGGGTCGAATGTTATGACAGGACGTGCCATTACATCGGTAACAGCAATTGGTAAAGTTCCGCTCGTAACATGATTCAAATTATCCGTAGCCTCAATGATAAAGGCTTCGTAATTTGCATTGTATTCCAGATTTTCAGACAAGCTGTAAGAATTGGGATTAAAAAATTCAGTCACCGTTTTATATTCGGTCACCCCCTCCACTGTCTGCAATTTCATTGTCACACTCTGGAGTCCGGCCTGCGACTTTATGACAGCCACTACCGGCAGATTATCTACTTTATTTAAATCCACATCCAGTTGTTCCATCGGGAATTTAATCACAGGAGCAGCCGCATTAGGATCCAGACCATCATTATCATCGCTACAGGCAGCAAAGCCCAGGCAAAGTCCTAGTATTAATAAGGTATATATTTTACGAATCATAATTAGTTCTCTTTTTAATTAACTGTGGTTATTTGGAATATTTGCAATAGTTCTCAAATATATGAATCACACCGTTCGTCGGCAGAATGTTGCTAGTCTTAGCCTGACGCTGTGGAGATTTCCCGTTGCTTCCGGTCTGATTCACCAGAATCTTACCTACTGCAGCCTGCCATGGGTTTTTCCATACAGACATTGTCATCAGTCCATTCTCTCCTTTCAGCATCGTCAATACGAACATCGGTTCCACCTGCAACTGTCCATAAGAACTATATTCACCGTCTACAATGTGATAAAGCAACATGTTCGTTACTTTCTCTTTATCACAATCGGTAATGGATGCTGCACCTGCAAATTCATTTTCACGATACAACTGCATACCTGCATTATTCAAAGCCAGAAAAGTATATTTATTGTCAGTCTGGGTATAATAGTCCTTCAGACCTGTATACTCAATAGCTGCTATCAACTCCGAGAACATATCTTTGTGATCTTGGAAATATTCCCACGCTGTCACTTTTACATACGGATCATCCACCGAAGGCTCATAATCATAATTCTTCTGCAAGTCCAGGTCACAGCCGGTCAATGCCAATATCGCCCAACAAAAGAAAAGGGTCTTATATAATATTGTCTTTTTCATTGTTTCTACCTTTTTTAGTTGTTAGTATTACCATAATACGTGTTCTGCACAATCTTCGGATTTTCCAAGATATGTGAATAGTGAATCGGGAAGAGTTCGTTTCCGTCCTGTTCCATTCCGTTAATCGGTTTCATCACTTCCTTCCACTTTCCGGTACGCAACAAGTCAAACCAGCGGCGTCCTTCGCCGGCTAATTCCACTTGCCGTTCACGCAATATATAATTAACGACTTCGTCTTCAGAAGCAAAATCATTTTCAGTCAACGTGTTCAATCCGGCACGGTCACGTACAGTTTTTACTAAATCCAAAGCTTCACCCCATTTTCCCTGATGAGCACGAGCTTCTGCTTGCAACAACATCATATCTGTGTAACGATAAATTGGATAGGCTACTTCGCATGTCTTATTCAAAGAGTTACTGATGTCACCTGCCATATATTTACGCAATTCATTTCCATTCTGGTAATTCTTCACCGTATAATCTTTGCGCAAATCACCTTTCATATCCTTTTCATCAAAGATGCTCATAAACTTGTCGGACATAACTGCCGCACGGTTTCCTGAACCGGAAAACCATTGATACATATAACTGTAACCATTCGTGCCGACTTCATCCATGTTGAAATGAACAAGGAATATTAACTCTCTGGAGTTATATTCATCATTTTCGGGCGTATCATCCGAAGGCTTATTGTTCAGTTCTTCTGTAAACATGGTATGCCAAGTAGCAATGTTAGGTTCGAAGTCTACAAAGCGTCCACCCTTTTTGGAGGCAATAGTTGCCATTTTATCAATGGTTTGGTCAGCCAGATTATATTCTTCAGCCCACATATAAGCGTCCGCCATGATAGCCCATACGCCACAGATAGAAATACGCTTGCGTTCGTAATTCTTATTACGGTTAATCAGGCTTTCCGCCTTTTTCAGGTCAGGAAGAATAACATGTTCCAGAATATAATTCTTATCTGTACGTTCCTTATAGATAGCCTCCGAATACTTTTCAGTAGGTTCTATAAACAAAGGTACGTCTCCCCAGACACGGATAGCATAGAAATAAGCCAGAGCACGCAACGCATACGCTTGTCCGAGGTAATCATTACGGTCTGCCACATCAGGCATACTGATATTAGGAACATATTTGATGGCCAGATTGGTCTGGTTAATCATCTGATACAAGGTCGTCCATTTCGCACATTTCTCGTCCGTAGACATCAGGTTGTTGATCACACGTGCCTGATCGGCCATCACTGGTGCTCCGGGAGCTACGTTATCCGAACGGAACTCACCCCAGTAAAAATAATTCTCGCGTAAAGTGGAACGCAACAGTCCGTAGATTTCATTTATACCTGCCTTAGCGTCGCGGGCGGTCTGCCACATGTCACCTGCCGGGATCTCACTCACCGGTTCCTCATTCAGAAAGTCTGAACAGCTATTCAATGATAGAGCCAGGCATACAGCTCCAACAAAATATTTTATATTCTTCATACGATATCTTCAATTAAAAGTTTGCAGAAAAACCAATACCATATTCTCTCTTTCTCGGATAGCGGTAAGAGTCTTTACCTACCTGCAGAGGATTACTTGTAGAGAATTCAGGATCGAATCCCGAATAGTTGGTCCATGTCAATGCGTTGTTTACAAAAGCGTAGATATTTATATTCTTCAACATCAGCTTCTTTATCCAGTTTTCAGGAAGATCATAGGCTATACGTACGTTCTGCAGACGAATAAAGGAAGCATCTTCCAGATAGAACGAGTTACCCATACGTGCATTGTTATAATCATCATTATACGGACGCGGATAGATTGCCTGGTCACCCGGATGCAACCACATATTATGGATGACTTCCGGCGAAGGAGTGGTTCCGGTATATTTGAACATATTACGATTATGCTCGGCTGCATTATAAATCTGTCCTCCTAATGAATAATAGAATCCGAGATACAAGTTTACGTTTTTCCAAGTTACGGTTGTATTCAAACCACCGGTCACATCAGGCATGGCATTACCAATCACCATACGGTCGTTATCATCAATCACACCGTCGCGGGTTCCTTCCGGTTCTTCCCAGTTGTAATCTCCGCCACGGAACGGTTTGCCGTTCGGTAACGTTTTCTGGCGAATATCACCTGCATATTCCTTTCCATTCAATAAATACTTGTATTGGAATACACCATTTTCAAACACCGGAGTCAGTTGCTCCCAGTTATCCGTAAAAGCATTTGATTCATCATAAGCAAAGACACCGGCACTTTTAAATCCGTAGAAGTCACCTACACGGCCGCCTTCCTGCATCCACCAGATATCACCTTCCATATATGCCTTACCTTCAGACAGCTTTTCAATACGGTTGATGTTTCTGGAGATATTGAAAGAAGCATTCCATTTCCAATCCTTCGTGCGGATAATATCACCGGTAACGGCAATTTCAAACCCGCGGTTGCTCATCTCACCGACATTGGTTTTCATATATGCAAAACCAGACTCCTTAGGTAATTGGTAGTTTGCCAACAAACCGTCTGTGTATTTATCGTAGTAATCGGCAGTAATCGTCAAACGGCTATTCCAGAAATTCAAGTCCAAACCAAGGTTGAACTGTTTAGTTTCCTCCCATTTCAGATTGTCTTTACCGATACGGGTCGGAATAACGCCGCCCACTCCGTCATAGATAGAATTCGGAGAATAAGAATAAATATAATCATAATTTCCGATCGCTTCATTACCGGTGATACCATAACTTACACGAATCTTACCATCTTCCAGGAATTTCTTCGAGAACTTCATGAATTTTTCATCTGAGAAACGCCATCCCACTGACACTGACGGGAAATTACCCCATTTGTTTTCTTTCGCAAAACGAGAAGAACCGTCACGACGCATATTCGCTGTAAACAGGTATCTCCCCAGATAATCATACGTCACACGTGCAAAAACGGAAGCCATGGAGTGATTACTCAATGTAGATCCCGTAGAGGATAAATCCAGATTGGCAGCAAACGCGTTCATTGTATAAATAAAGTCGGTAGAGGAATTCAATCCCACAAAAGTTTCATTTTCATAACGCCATTGTTGAGCACTGACACCCACCATCGCGCTGAAATTATGTCCTTTTATCTTGCGTGCATAAGTGATGAAATCTTCATTCATCCAGTTCCAGTTGAGGTAATTATAAGAATACCCTTTATTCTGTTTCTGCCATTCATCAGTAATAAGACTAGGTTCGAGTTTTTTGCGCTTGTCCAAATAGAAGTTGGCATTTATATTGGCTCTGAACTTCAGGTACTTGTTGAATTTGATTTCAAAGAACTGGAAGAAGTTAGCCTTATAAGAATCCGTAAAGTCAGTGGTATAATTGACCTGTGCAATAGGATTCTTCTGACCATTAAACACCCCGACCAAAGAGCCATCCGGATAATAAGTATTGAAATAAGGACGACGAGTCAACACTGCGCTCAATAACGTACCTTCATTCAGACCTTTCTTTTTAGAATAAGTAAGAGAAATACGGCTACCCATATTCATCCAGTCTGTCGGTGAATAATCGGAGTTGATACGAGTATTTAATCTTTGGAAACCAGTATTGGAAATAATACCCTTCTCGTTATAATAACCGGTATTGATGAAATATTTCAGTTTCTTTGTACCGCCACCTACGCTGATATCCACCTGATCTTTCTGCGCAGTACTTGTAATCATGTCCAGATAATCATTGTCTACATTGAAGAATGAATTCAACGGATCATCCAGAATATCAATACTTTCATCCGGATTACCTCCGCCGTATGTTTCAAAATACTCTTTACGGTACTGGTCGTACAACAGACGCTCTTTACGATTTGCCTGTGGCACCTTATGAGACAATGTACCCCACGAGTGATTATACTTGATATCAATACGGGCTTTACCCTCCTGACCACTCTTGGTAGTGATAATAATCACACCGTTAGCCGAACGGGAACCGTAGATCGCTGCAGAAGCCGCATCCTTCAAAATTTCCATGGAAGTAATATCATTGGTATTGATACCATCGATACTTTCCAAAGGCACACCGTCTACAATATAAAGAGGAGTAACTCCTTCGGCGGAGAAAGTGGATGTACCACGAATTTTAATAGAAGAAGATTCACCGGGTTGTCCCGAGCCGGACACTACCTGTACACCGGCAGTAGTACCTTGCAGTGCTTCAAAAACATTGGTAGCCATCTTCTGCTCAATAGCCTCACTTGAGATGGAAGTAATAGCTCCCGTTACATCACGCTTTTTCATCGTACCATAACCCACCACCACTACTTCGTCCAACAACTTAGCGTTCTCTTCAAGCGTAATATTCATTGTTTTATCTTTCACTACCACATCTTTAGGGGTATACCCCATGAATGAGACAGTCAAAGTAACTCCCTTCTTTGAAACATTCAATGAGAAATTACCATCCAAATCCGTAATTGTCCCATTAGATGTTCCTTTCTCCATCACATTGGCGCCAGGCAAAGGAAATCCTGTTTTATCTACAATAACTCCCTTCACTGCAAACCCGCCTTGAGCATAAGCCGGATGGGCAAGGAAAAAGAGACTCAAGGAAATCAAAAGAAACGACTGCAACAACCGCACTTTTGTCCTACTCTGCAAATTTTTCATAACTAGAATAAAATTAAATTGGTTAATTATCAAGGTTTTACTCACTACTTAATTAATTAGGAGAAATACATTGGCTCTCTCCCGTAAGATGTTATCTTTTATTTATCACATAGATAATCGTCTTTCATAATACTATACAATAATTATTATATTAGAATAAAGATTATACAATACCCGGTCTGCTAAATAAAAGTGTGTGCGGACACACCCAATTAAAGAAAACTCAAGTACAAGCTGGCATGATCCAACGCCACAAAAGTATCGCATTTGAGCATATTGCACCCTATCGAATTGTTCGTTTTATCTAGTCTAAAAATTCAGATGACTTATTTTAATCACTTTACAGAGGGATCGGAAGGGGCATCATGAGATTTCCTATACTGTGTAGGAGCAATATCAAAAAGTTCTTTAAAGCATTTGTTGAAGTATTGAGGATTTCCAAATCCTAACCGGTAAGCAATATCCGAAATGTTCATCTCCGGAGCATTCAGTAGAAAATATGCTGCTTTTTTCAGACGAAGATTCATGATAAAATTATTTGGCGTACTTCCCGTAATACCTTTTATCTTCTGGAATAAGACGGTACGTCCTACTCCCATCTCCCGTGAGAAAGCATCTACACTGAATTCGGGATTTTCCATATTATCTTCCACCACTTGAGTAGCTTGTTCGATAAACTTCTGGTCGAGTTCATTCGTCGCAATCTTCTCCGCTTTGCTATCCAGTTGATGGGCATATTTATTCTGTAAAAGTCTGCGGGTATTAATCAGATTATTGCATTGCATCACCAGCCGCCGCATATTAAATGGCTTCACCACATAAATATCCGCTCCAATTCTCAATCCTTCCAACTCACGTTCGGGAGCACTAAGGGCAGTCAGAAGAACGACAGGGATATGGCAGGTTTCTATATTGTTCTTGATCTTGGCACATAACTCTGTTCCGGGCATTCCGGGCATCATGATATCCGAAATAACCAGGTCGGGTTGCATTACCTTTACTTTCTCGTACCCTTCCTTGCCATCACTTGCAGTTTCAACCGTATACAACGGAGAGAAGATATCTACAAGGATATTTCTGATTTCTTCATTATCATCAATCACCAGTAATTTACAGTCAGTAGTCCCGCTTTCACTTTGGGCTGACTGCACCTCTTTAACCAGCAGTTCTTTGTCTTCCGAATAATAAATATATTCCTTATCCTGCTCCGGTTCAACCCGGGCGACAGAAGAATCAAAGTGAGCATCCCCTTTTTTCAGAGTGACCTTAAAACAAGAACCTTTTCCCAGCTGACTTTCTACTGTTATATCTCCCTGGTGGGCTTTCACAATACCCTGACTCAAAGCCAGCCCGATACCAGTTCCTCCATACTGTCCTATATTCTCAACCTGATAGAACCGCTCGAATATCTTAACATAGTCTTCCTCGGATATTCCCGCACCATTATCGGAAACGGAAAACATACATTCCTCCGTTCCATCAGCCAATTCCATACGGATAGTTCCACCGTCTGAAGTATATTTAAAAGCATTAGACAGCAAGTTATTAACCACCTTCTGTATTTGCATCCGGTCTCCCCACACGAGGCATTGCTCGCAGTCGGCATGCAAAACAAACGAAATATTCCTGTTAGCAGCCAACTCCTTAAACAATACATAATGCTCTTTGAGCAAAGAATATAAATCAAATTGAGAAACTTTCAGTTTCAAAAGTCCCTGCTCCTGTTTCCGGAAATCAAGCAACTCCGTAATCAATGATTTCAGGTTACCTGCATTTTTATGTATATTCAACAGTTTCGAATAAGCATAGGTAGACAATTTGCCGGAATTCAGCAACAGATCAACCTGCCCCAGGATAAGAGTGATCGGAGTTCTGATTTCATGCGAGATATTCGTGAAGAAACGAAGTTTGGATTGATTCATCTCTTCAATGTATTGTTTCTCGCGAAGTTCAAAATCCAATGAAGTTTTCAGGAACAGACGGATTCTATATTCTCTCACGATGAAGAATAGAATAGTCAGAATCACGCATACATAAATAGTATAGGCCCACCAAGTAGCATAGAAAGGTGGCGTAATCGTTATATCCAGCGATCTGATTACTTCCGGGAAGTTCTTCAGCCTGATCTCAAAGACATAATCACCCGGAGAGATATTTGTATAAGTAATGTCATTTCCCAGACGGTTCTCGCTCCATTCATCATTATACCCCATCAACCGATATTCTACCTCACCACCGCCTATATGCAGAAAATTATCTGTTGAGAAACCGATAGAAAACACATTTTGCAAGTAATTCAATTTGATCCGCCCGGTATAGGCAAAGGATTTATTTAAAATACCGGTTTGATCGCCTGTTGTTATCTCTTTGTTGTTGACATACAAATGAGCCAACTCCAGATCGTATATTTTCGGAGGATAATACAGACTACTTTCACGAATGGTTACCAATCCGGTAGCTCCTCCCATATAAATATCATGGTTGCGGGATACATGCATGGATTTCCGGTTCACAAGAGTCAGCGGGAATCCGGTTTTAGAATTGAAGTTTATCACTTTCCCCTCTTTCTGTTCCAGCATTGACAATCCATGCCCGGTACCAATCAATAAATTCCCGGAAGGGGTTTCCCCCAGTACCCTGATATTTTCTCCCGACAACACACTTTCAGGAGTATGTAAACGAAACAAACGTTCTTTCTTATCCAGCAAGAAAAGTCCGTTGCCATGTGTCCCTACCCAAATATTTCCCTTTCGATCTTCATAGATAACATTGACCAACTCTTTTTGAGATCTGACCCGTTTCTTCAAACTTATCCTATAGGTTTCAAACCGCATTTCATCAATCACATAGGCTACACAACCGTCGTCGGCAGCAAACCATAATCTGTTTTTCGAATCAAGCAATAGGGTGTTATAATTATGTGTAAACAGTTCCTTCTGATGAAACAACACCTCGGATTTCAAGGTCTGTTTATCCAAACTCACAATAGCGGATGTTGTCCCGACATACAATTTACGAGGAGTATCCGCCAAGGCAAACAGGGCTTCTCCGACACTTTCTTCTCCAAGCGGTTCGAGATTATAGATATCATTCCGATAGTTATTAAGATGAAAACAATTCACCTTATTGGTAAAGTCGGCTGCAATCCATAAGCAATTATTAGCCTCATCAAAAACAACATCTTTCAGGTAGTCCGTACTGAAATGATATCCCGTATGCGCATTAAAATGCTTGAACTTTCCCTGTTCCGGTTGATATAAATCTAATCCCCCTCCTTCCGTACAAATCCAGATATTTCCGACTTTATCTTCTGCCATAGCACCGACCACCGGAAAAGACAATCCGGTGTCCGAAGCATGATAATGCACAAAATGCTGATATTCCGGAGAGAAGAAGTTTACCCCTCCCCAATAAGTCCCCACCCAAACAGTTCCTTGTTTGTCGGTATAAAGAGACGTCACCGAACGATTGGACATAGCACCCACCCGGTTAGGATCAGCCTGATAATGGAATATTTTCCCGGTAGCCACTTCAATCTTACTCAATCCACTTCTGTAGCCTACCCATATATTCCCTTCCAAATCCTGACATAACGCTCTCGCCATATCGTCCCGAACCGTGTAAACACTCTTATCATTATATTCATAGTGATGTATGATCGTACCTTGAGGTGAAAAACAGAAAACGCCCTGATCCTGCGAACCAATCCAGATATTCTGGTCGTTACTTTTTATCAGTTTCATCACTTTAATTCCGGGCAAGTGAAGTGACATCGATC
>ERZ1036446.660-NODE-660-length-14155-cov-55.809504_pt1 | contig 14155 bp, 11 predicted proteins | sample MGYA00514226_ERZ1036446 | MGnify/ENA primary metagenome ERZ1036446 (study PRJEB33795, sample SAMN09464922) | human gut metagenome | host: Homo sapiens | place: USA: Stanford, California | collected 2016-07 | study: EMG produced TPA metagenomics assembly of the...
GTCTGGTGGATTGATTTAGTTTATTTTTTAAACAGATCTGGTAATGAATTTGAAGCAGAACTTGATGATCTGATCAAAAAAATTAAAAATTCTTATAAATAAAGAAATAGTAAAAGATGATGAGGAACAAAAAGAGGTTATGAATACTGATAAAATAATTGAACTTATGAAAGAAAAAAATATAACAGTATATAAATTATCAAAGTTGACAAATTATAATCGTACAAATCTAAAAAAAATATTAAGTGGAGAAATAAAAGAGCCAACAATATCTACTGTAATAGCTATTGCAGATGCATTAGAGATAAACATAGAAGAGATAGTAATCAGAAATAATTAAAAATTATTCTAATGGTGATTATACTAATAGTACTAGCCCCTTTAAGAGTAAAAAGTGAAGAAAAGTAATTGGGGTGACAAGAAATATTTAAATATTTAATTTACTAATACAAAAAAAGAGGCGAAAATGAATTGAATTTTCAGTAATGGGGTTCAGCTTCAGAAAGCCTTTTTTCATTTTCTGATTGAAAGCTATAAATAAGAATATATTATTCTCTACATTTTTTACTGTTTTGTCTTTCTGATTCTTTTAAAATAGGCAGTTTTTTATAAAATCTAAAATCCTGTCAAGTTTTACTGTGTATAAATTTGCACAAAAAACGGCGAAAAATAGCTTTTTTTGTGTAGAGTTATACACGATTTTTATCGTTTTTCACTCTTCGGTTACTAATTTCCTAAATATATGAATTTTTTTGTTATGATTTTAACAAAAAAAATCACGTATTTAAGCCAAATTTAGGAATATCCAACATTAAAATAGCTATTTGACCTAAAAAGTTGTACTAAAACAGTGTTGAAATTTGTACTAAAAGTGTTATAATTATGTCATACTTGGGGTAAGTGTAATAAGAATTTAAATTCTGTTACTCATAGGAATCCTGGTAAATTTACCAGCCCCTAAAAAATAAATATTTGTATACAGCTTAGGAAATATTGCTGTAAAAGTTATGTGTTTAATTATGCATAACTTTTTTTATTGCATAAATTTGAAAGGAGATATTTTTATGTGCGAAAAAGATTCTAAATTATTTGAAGAGTTAGAGATGATTGAGGATGATATTGAAATTAGTGATGAGGATATTGAAAGTGAACAATTTTTTCCACTAAAAGGGGCAGGTGTTACTAATGAATAATGAAATGTCTAAAACCAGACAAATGTTGATAGAGGGCTACATAGAATCCCTTGAACAGGAACAAATTCCTTGGAAAAAAGGATGGAATAACGGCGATTCTCAGCATAATCCCATAACAAACACTTTTTATCGTGGTATTAATCAACTGTTGTTAAATTATATATATGATGAGAGAAGATATGAAGATCCAAGATGGCTTACTTTCAATCAAATCAGGAAAGAAGGTTGGACTTTAGAAAATGCTAAAGGACAGGGTGTACCGGTAGAAAAATGGGGCATATACGATAGAGAAGAAAAGAAATATATAAATGTTTCGGATATGAAGAAAATCATTGTAGAGGAACAGCTTGAAGGAAGAGAAGTTGATGCAAGATTTTGTTGGAGCTGTAAAACGTTTACGGTATTTAATGCATCACTTGTTAAAGGCATAGAAAAATATGAAATTATTAGAAATGAATTTGATATTGATGAGGTAGGATTTGAAATGATTAAAAACTATTGTGATGCTACTGATCTTGCAATTATAGAAGGTAGACAGAGCAAGGGAAAAGCTTTTTATAATAAGACCTACGATACTGTTTATGTTCCAGACAGGTATTATTTTGACGATAGTTATGAATATCTTGCAACTATACTGCATGAATGTTGTCATTCTACTGGTCACCCTAATAGATTGAATAGAAATATGCTTAATGAACACGATGAATATGCACTTGAAGAGCTTAGAGCGGAAATAGGCTCTTCTTTTTTGTGCGGTGATCTAGGGTTAGATATCAGCAATACAAGAATTGATAATCACAAGGCATATATCCAAAGCTGGATATCAGGGTTTAAAGAAAAACCAAATGTTTTGTTAAGTGCTATAAATGATGCAAAGAAGATTACTGATTATATTGAAAATAAAGGCGAATTAAGTGAAATTATTGAAAGACAAAAGTGTGTTATACAAGGTCGAAAAAGATAAATCCTGGTAATTTTACCAGGATCGTAAGGAGATGATTATGTGAAGAATTATCCAATCATTTATTTAAATGGAAAAAAATTTATGACATTAACTGGTGCTAATAATGAATATATCAAAATATTAAAAGGCGCAAAAGATACTGACAATGAAATTACTATAAGAATTAAAATTAAACAGGACGATAAAATACCAGGCTTAGGTAGCAGAGAATTTGAACTCGTTATAAGCGAATCGAGTTATCCGAATTTATTTATTGAAATGATGAATTATATGGAAATGGTATATCTGCATGACTGTTTTAAAGGTGTTGATGCAGATAAGGTAATAAAGAAGCTGCGGGATAAGCAGGATGAACTTGAATATTGGTATATCGAATACATACTTGAGAATCAAATAGATAACAATTTAAATGAACTACTTAACAACCCGATAGATTATGCATCAACAAATTATTTAGCACCACACGAGATAGCATATATGATATTTCAATGTGAACAGTGGGACAAAGAACATGGTTTTGATTCTGAATTTAGTTATGATGAGATGGATACAGATTATCTTGAAAATTATTACACAGATAGATTTAACATCGACTATCATGAAGAAAATATTAATAGATACATAAATAAATATGCAAGTGATAAAATTATAAGTTCTAAATTAAAAAGAAATTTAGATGTCTATAGCAAGTTAAAGAAATATCAAAAAAAAGGGAGAGCAGGAATTGGTGTATAAAGTAAAAAAACTGCTTATATTTGTTTTATGCTTGCTATCGTTATTTATCACAGGTTATTCAGGTTCGTTTGGCAATTAGTTATTAGATACTATATTTGCTGACGTATGAAGAATAATTTTATACTTAAATTTTATATTTTGCTCGCCTAATAAATAAACAGTAGAGATATCTCCCATATATAATAATTCTCGGCGGGTTTAGACTATTAAGAACAAGGAGGATTTATTCCTCATTGTTCTTAATTTTCATTTTATCTGTTAAGAGTAAAAAAACAAGTATACTTATCTTATCCCTATCCAACTCTAACAGATAAAGACTAGATAATATTATTAGCATATTATCTAGTCTACGACATAAAGAGAGTCAGGTAAATTGTAAAGCTATGGATAGTAGCTTGTTGTTCGGTAATAAGCATGGTGTTAATATTTACCAGTTTTTTAATCAATCTATATAAAAGGTAAAAAGTAGAAGAAGTATTAAATAGAAGGTATTTTAATACTTCTTTTTTTGTTTCTCTTTGTAGCAATGCTACCTAAAGTAGCAACAGATTTTATATGATTTGCACGGGAGGAACATTCATTATGGAAATAGGAGAACGCTTAAAGCAGTTGAGAATAAAAAGAAAGTTAACACAGTTCGAAGTAGAAGAGTTAACAGGCATAAATCGATCTACATTATCATTATATGAATTAGGAATCCGAGTGCCACCAATCGATAAGCTAATGCAGCTTGCTTTGCTATATAAAGTATCGATTGACTATTTATGTGGAATAGAGAAGTCCTATAGTGAGGATGTTGAAAAGGTAAAACAGGGAGAAAAAGCACAATGAAAAAAATGTTATTAAATTATTTAGATACAAGAAATAAAAAAATTATCGCAGGAATTAGTGTATTCGCAGTAATCTTAGCTAGTACACTGGGTATATATGCTTTAACAAAAGATAATTTACCCGACTTTGTTTTAAATGACAATAAAGCTATTAAACTAGAATATGGAGATAAATATTCTGTTAACAGCATGAAATTATTGAATACAGAAGGTATGGATGATGAAGATAAAAAAATATTAAAAAATGGTTTAAGTATAAAATCAGATTTTAAATATGAGGATGGTAAAGATTATCCAGCAATTGGAGAGTATAAGATAACAATGACCTTTAATGATAATAAACTTGTTAAAAAAGTTAAAGTCGCTGATACTACAGCTCCAGAGCTAAATACAGAATTTCGTGATATAGATATTGTAAAAGGAACAGATTTAGCAACATATGATTTTACAGGTCTTAATTTATTTAGTGCAACAGATCTATCGCCTGTAGAGGTAGGATACGACAGCAGTGCAGTTAACAGTAACACAGTAGGAACATATGTATTAAAAGTTACTGCTAAGGATACTTCTAGTAATGAAACTACTAAAGAACTAACAGTTAATATAACAGAAGCTCCAAATGAAAATCAAGAACTTGTAACAGAAACAGTAACTAATGAAGATGGAACAAAATCTATTCGCAATACATTAAGAGATAAAGCGACAGTTCAAGACAATACAGCAAATACTAAAATTAGTTCTAATTCCAGTAAAGGAAGCAGTACAAATAAAAAAGGATCTACAGGTTCATCAAGTAGTAATAGTTCTAATTCATCTTCCAATTCTGGGGTGAATCAAAGTTTTGTTGCTAATATGTCAATTTCGAGACAAACTACACAGGCAATAACAGTTGTTGGAAACGGTGGAAGCTATGCAACTTTAACACTGCATACTAAGCGTAACGGAATCTGGACAGAAACATTAAGCTGTTCAGCTAGGGTTGGGAAAAATGGTATTACTAGCAATAAACATGAAGGTGATGGAAAAACACCTACGGGAATCTATAGTTTTGGTCAGGCATTTGGTGTAGCAGGGAATCCAGGTACTTCTAGAGGATGGTTACAGGTCAACAACAATCATTACTGGGTAGATGATGTAAACAGTCCATATTACAATAAATTAGTTGATGCTAGTCAGACTGGAATTCAATGGAACAGTGCTGAGCATTTAATTGGTTATCCAACAGCATATAAATATGCTATTGCTGTAAATTATAATACAGCTTGTACACCTGGTGCGGGTAGTGCTATCTTTTTACACTGCTCAACTGGCGGTTCAACAGCAGGATGTATTAGCGTGAGTCAATCAAATATGATTCGTATATTACAGTCACTGCAGGGTGATACTTTAATAGGAATATATCAAAATTCAAATAGTTTATACTAAAGTTTGAATTATAGAGTAAATAATTATAAAATTTAGATGGAGGGATAAAGTATGGACATTAGAAAAGATATTATTGATAAGTATTTAAATACCAAAAAGAACAGGATCATTGCAGGCTGTGTTACAGGTTTAATTGTCTTGGGCTGTGGCGGAGGAATTGTATATGCTACAAGAGACACTTCACCAAAATTACAACTAAAGAAAAATACGATTAATCTTGAATACGGAAAAGAATTCAAAGCAGATTTTGACACTTTAGTTGATACTAAAGGATTAAATAAAGAAGATAAGGAATATTTGAAAAAAAACCTTAAAATAAAATCAGATATTAAAAATGATACTGAAAGTGTGACCAAAGAGGATGGTACTACAGAAGAAAAAGATCGTGGATTTGCTAAAGTAGGAGATTATAAAGTAAATTTAACATATAAAGATGAAACTAAAACAGTTAAGGTAGTTGTGAAAGATACAACTGCTCCAGAGATTACAGCGCCTGAAAATATAGAAATATTACAGGGAACAGATTTGGCAACATTTGATTTTAAATCACTGATTATAGCGACCGATTTAGCAACAATGAATGAATTGACAGTTGATTACAGTACAGTAGATATTAATGTACCTGCTGAATATACTGTAAAAGCCAATATTGAAGATACAAATGGAAATAAAGCTGAAAAAGATGTAAAGATTACAGTAATTGCGCCACCTGCAGTTGCTGAGGATGAAGTGGTAGTGCAAGAGACAGTAACAAATGCTGATGGAACGAAAACAGTAAAAAATACTGTTAAGAAAAAAGCAGATTCATCAGGAAATAAAGTAGTATCTAGTGGAAACAATTCAAATAGCAGCTCTAATAGTTCTGGAAGCAAACCTTCAGGTTCTACTGGAGGAAGCTCAGGATCATCTGGTAGTGGTTCTAACAAGCCTTCAAATGGTGGAACATCTGGTGGCAACAGTTCAGGAGGAAATAGTGGTAATTCAGGTGGAAGTTCTGGAAGTGGATCAGGCTCAGGAAATACTGGAGGAAATTCTGGATCAACAGGAGAAACTACTAAAAAATATATTTATGTAGAATGGTCTTATAAAGTTGGTGATAGAACATTTAATGGTTCTTGGGCAGGTAGAGAAGAAAAGTGGAATCCAAATGCTATGTCATTACCGAATGATGCTTATGATTTCTCAGGTTTTAATAAGAAGAGTATAACTTATGAAGAGTACAAACAAATAATGGGATATTAGATGGTTGTTTATAATAGCCATCTTTTATTATTCTTAAAGTACAGAATAGGGGATAAATTATGATATTTTTTATATTTATGAGGGCTAAATATTGACGGCGAAAGCCGTCAATATTATTAAAGGCATTATCGAAAAGGATAAGTAAGACCTATTGAATAAAAAATAATAATGAGGAATAAAAGATATGAGAAAATATAAAAGTTTTTTAAAAATTTTATTTACCTTATCTATTTCTATTTTTTTAGTGCTCAATAATTTTATCAATGTGAGTGCTTTTACATCTAATCTGACTTGGGGACAGGAAATTTACTATCCGAGCTGGCTTGGGAACTGGTCTACAAAAATGTGCTATATAAACGGCAGTTTAGCGTATTGCTTGGAATCTTCTAAAGATACTCCACCTGAAGGACAATATGCAAATAGTGTTATTGACACAAACGAGGCACTTTTAAAAGTTCTTTACTACGGTTATGGTGGACCTGGAGATGTTTTTAAAGATGATCAGGTTACAAATGATACTAATAAATATCTTTATACACATATTATGGCTAGTTATGCATATAGTGGAGATATTTATGGTGGTAAGTCATGGGAAGATTTAGAAGCACATGGAATTGGTTTAAAAGTGAGATACGATCAGATTCAATCCATGCCTGTGCCAACAAACGAATTTAATTTCTCAAAATCAAGTCTTAACGCATATTATGAGAATGGTCAGCAAAGAACTGAGGAAATTAAGTTAAATGCTAACAACGATGTAGTTGTAAATATACCACTACAAGATGGAGTGGAATTACATAATCTAACAAAGGGAACTGTTAATACTGGAATTGTTTCCGTCAACGGTGGAGAAACATTTTATTTAAGTACAACACTTGAAAAAAGAGAAGATTATTCAAGTGGTAATTTAAATGGAAAAAATTTAGTGAAATATGCGCCGCTAGTTATTAGAAGTGGCGGTAATTACCAAGATGAGGGAACATTAACAACAGTTCAAGATCCCGTTACAATAAATCTGAATATTAATTGGTTAGATGGAAGCCAGATTAATATAAACAAGATAGATAATTATGGTGAAAACATTTCTAACGCTAAATTTGATTTATTACAGTGGAATAAGACAACTAGTCAATATGAAAAATTAAGAGAGTTTTCATATAACTCTGTCAATAAATTATATGAGAGTGATTTCTTAGAAAAAACAGATCTGAATGAAGGTAAATTTAAGGTAGAGGAAACAGTGCCAGATGGATATACAGCTTCTTCGAGATACGAGCAGGAATTTACATTAGATGGTTATATCGACAGAAGTGTTTTTACAGCGGTGATAGAAGGTAAAGAAGTAAATGTAAAATTATCATCTACACTTGCAGACAACCATTATATAAAATATGAAGTAACAGGTGTGCCAGATAATGTAACGCTGATTAAATTTCCGACATGGTCTGTGGCAGGCGGACAGGATGATATTGATTGGGTCAATCTAACAAAAGAAAGTGACGGAGTATGGCGTGCAAATAAACAGATGCCTGAAAGTGGGCAGTATGTTATTCATATTTATTATAATACTGCTGTTCAGGAAAATCTTTATTCTCATGCGGTTAATTTTTGGCCGAGTGATACAACGATCAATGTTGTAAACAATAGGATAATGGGTAAAATATCTGTTGATAAATTAGATTATCATGCAGGTGAAAAATTAGCAAACGCAACATTTGATGTGATTGCCAGAAACGATATAAGAACACCACAGGGAACTGTTATATATAGGCAGGGCGAAGTGGTAGGAAATCTTACAACAGATGAAAACGGTTATGGTGAACTGGATAATCTTAATTTAGGGGAATACACCCTAAAGGAGTCTGCAGTACCAGATGGTTTCCGTGATGATAGCAGTACATACGATTTTACTATAACTGCTGATAAAACTGATTCTAAACTGCATATGGGATTAGATGTAACATGGGAAATAAATAACTATCCTACTTTTATAAATGTTTATAAAGTTGATAAGGATTCTGGTAAAAAACTTGAAAATGCTGAATTTGATTTATACAATGTTACAGATAAAAAGAAAGTAGGAACATATAAAACAGATAAGAATGGCAATATTGCTGTTTTTTATTTATCAAGACAGAAAACCTATTATCTTCAGGAGACAAAGGCACCTGACTCTTATAAATTAAATGATACCAAATATTATTTTTATGTTGATGAGAAGGGGGCATTCAGTGTTTCAGATTTGAATGGTACTGTAGAAGATGGTACTTTTAATGTGCCGTTTCATGGTACAATGACCATTACTGTTAAAAATGAAATAGATATATGCAATCTTCGAATTACAAAGAAGAATGATAACAGTAAAGTATTAGAGAATGCTGAATTTAGCTTATATTCTGATAAGGAATGTACAAAGGAAATAGAAAAAGGAAAAACCGACAAGAACGGTCAATTGAATTTTGATCGAATTTCTGTTGGTGATTTTTATTTAAAAGAAACAAAAGCACCTGATGGATATAGATTATTAAAAGATCCAATTAAAATATCATTGAAAAATGTGAACGGGAAGTTCACTTTTTTTGTTAATGACAAAGAGATTAAGGAAGATGACAAAAATAACAGCTTAACGTTAGAAAACGGCTTATATACTGGCAATTTGACAGTTATAAACAGTCGAGGATCTATTCTTCCTGCAACGGGAAGTCCTATGACGATTGTTTTAACAGGGGCAGGTATTTTATGTTTATTAATTACAATCAAAAGGGGAAAAAACAATGATGAAGAACAAATTTAAAAAGTTAGGAATAACAGCTTTAGCTTGTGTACTGTCTTTAACGACAGCAGGAACAGTATCAAACTTAGTCAATAGTGGAAATAATGGAAATATGATTTTTACGAAAGTAAATGCTGAAGGAACAGGACATATAACTATTAATGCCAATGTAGGAGATAATGGAGTTACTCAAAGTCTGGCAGGGAAGAAATTTAATATTTACCGCATCTTTGATGCTCAAAACAGTGCAGGAATGGAATCAATTAATTATACTATGAATCCTGCATATGAAAAATCATTGAAAAAGGTTACTGGAAAAGATACAGAATATGCAATCATAGATTATATTCAGGCGTTAAATAACAATCAGGTAATCAATGATGTTTCACAGACACAGAAAAATGAGACTGCATATTCTAATTTTAGATATTTTGTTGAGAGTCTGAGAAATATGTTAGTTGAAGATAAAGCCGACCCTACTCAGGTTTTAACGGTCCCATCTACGGCAACAGACAGTTATACATTAGATGTTGCATACGGGTGGTATATAATCGATGAAATTACGAGTGTTAATGGAACGCACAGTGCTGCATCTCTGATCATGGTAAATACTGCTAATCCAGATGTTGCAATCGATATAAAATCAGATTTTCCTGTAATTCAAAAACAGATTTTAGAAGATGATAATCAAAAGTCAATCGGAACAGATAAAGACGGATGGAATGATGTAGGAGATTATGAGATTGGACAGACCGTGCCTTACCGCTATTTGACATATGCACCAAATATGAACGGGTATGCAAATTACTATTTTGCAATGCATGACCGCATGGATAGCCAGTTAACATTCAATAAGGATAGTGTAGTTGTCAAAGTCGGGAACAAGACGCTTGTAAAAGATACAGATTATAAAGTTGTAACAACTGGTCTAACTGGAGAAACATTCCAGATCCAGATTACAGATTTAAAAGCGACAATTAATAAATATTTTTATTCATCTGAAGCGGGAGCAAATCCAGAAACAGAGAAACTGTACGGTCAAAAAATTGTTGTAGAATATAATGCTACTCTAAATGAATCAGCACAGGCTGATACTGGTAGAGCAGGTTTCGAAAATGATGTAAGACTGGAATATTCTAACGACCCCGACAGTAACGGAACGGGCAAAACAGGGTTAACACCTTGGGATACAGTAGTGGCATTTACATTTAGAATGGACGGTATTAAGGTCAATGACCAGACTCCAGAAAGAAAGCTGGAAGGTGCTAAGTTTAAATTATATTCTGATGAGGACTGTACTAAAGAAGTATATGTTAAAAAAGCAAGCGGCGGAGACGGTTATACTGTAATCAATAGGGACAGTGTAACAGGCGATTCTGCACCTAATGGAGCAGTTGAAATGGTATCTGATTCAAATGGTGTTTTTAATATTATTGGCCTTGATTCACAGGTGTATTATCTGAAAGAAACTAAGGCGCCAGACGGTTACCGTTTATTAAAAGACCCTATAAAAATCGATGCAAAAGCAACTTATGGAGCTGACAACAGATTAAATTATGTTAAGGGCGATGGTGCAACTGCAAAGACATTACAGAAATTAGAAGCAACAGCAAGTTTTAAAGAATTTTACACAGGCGCATATAGTCAATATGACAAAACACTTTCAAGTGATGTAGATACAGGTACATTTAATATCAAGGTTGTAAACAAAGTTGGATCTAAACTTCCTGCAACAGGTAGTATGGCCACTTTATTATTAGTTGCAACGGGTACTGCGGTGATGGTAACTGTACTTATCAGAAGAAGAAAAAATGAAAAAGATGAGAATTCTCAAATTTCTTAAAAAAGATATTTTAATTTTTATAACAGGACTGGCTCTTGTGAGCTACCCTGTTATTTCTAATTATATGGAGTCTAGAGAACAGGCAGATCAGATCGATACATATAACAGTTCTGTCAATGAGTTGAGCAGTGCAAATAAACAGTTAGTGCTGAACGAAGCATACCAATGGAATAATAGTCTGTATTCAAAACAAAAGGGGTTGTCAGAGGATTCAGGGTTAGAATACGAAAATGTTTTAGATCTTGGAAATGGTGTAATAGGTACTGTAGAAATTCCGAAGATAAAGGTAAATATGCCTGTCTATCACGGTACAAATAGTGATGTATTAAATGTGGGAGCTGGCCATATAGAGGACAGTTCTTTACCCGTGGGTGGTAGCAATACACACACGGTTTTAACAGGTCACAGAGGACTACCATCAAGCAAACTTTTTACTCGATTAGACGAACTTAAAAAGGATGATCTTTTTTTTATTAAAGTAATTGATAAAACTTTAGCATATAAAATAAATAAAATCGAGGTAGTACTGCCTGATAAGGTAAGTTATTCAATTATAGATAATCAGGATTTAGCGACACTGATTACCTGTACTCCTTATGGGCTAAATACCCACAGGCTTGTAATAACAGGTAAAAGAGTTCCATATGAGGAAAAGGAAAAGAAGTCAATTAAAGGCAGTATGCCGTCATTAAGGGAAATTATTTTCTATGCTATTCCTGTTCTGTTTTCAGTGGCAGGCATACTATTTTTTAGAAAACGAGGGGTGAAAAATGTGTAAAAAATTAATTACAGCAGTATTCACAGTTTTTTTATTTTTTATCAGTATAACGAATATTTCAGCTTTAGAAGAAGTCAAAGGATCTGTAACAGTAAACCTTGAAGAAGGAAAAAAGGGAACCAGTGTTAAAAATGTAGAACTAGAATTAATTAAAGTTGGTGATGTAGTTAATGGACAGTACCTTTTTATAGATGATCTGCAGGATATTGAGATTGATTTAAACACTTTAGAAACAGCTGAAGATATGAAAAATGCAGCATACACTATTTCAAAAATTACTGTTTCAAAAAATATAGTTGGAACTAGAAAAACTACCAATGACTATGGAACGGTCAAATTTGATCAATTAGAAAAGGGTGTTTATCTGCTTCAGGCAAAAGATATCAATAAATATGAGAATATCGTATCAACATTGATATCCGTACCTGTATTTAACAATGAAAGCAAAAACAGCATGAATTATGATATCAGTATTGTCCCTAAACATTCACCTGTAATTGCAGTAAAAACAGGTGATGCATTTGATTTGAAACTATTTGCCGTATTAGCAGGAGTTAGTGCTGTTATTATTGCAATAATACGAAAGGAGGCGATATAGATACAAATTAATATTTATTAGATATCAAAATGATATCTTTTTTATTTTAACTTAAAGCGAGGTAGAAAAATGAAAGGATTAAACAAAATAAAAAAATGCTGGAAACAGCTTATGTTAGTACTGGCGATGTTTTTAAGTATCAGTGCATCGACATTAACTCAGGCTAATGCCTTAAACGCTGCATTGACCTGGGGACAGGAAATCCGTTATCCAAGCTGGCTTGGAAACTGGTCTACAAAAATGTGCTATATAAACGGCAGTTTAGCGTATTGCTTGGAATCTTCTAAAGATACTCCACCTGAAGGACAATATGCAAATAGTGTTATTGACACAAACGAGGCACTTTTAAAAGTTCTTTACTACGGTTATGGTGGACCTGGAGATGTTTTTAAAGATGATCAGGTTACAAATGATACTAATAAATATCTTTATACACATATTATGGCTAGTTATGCATATAGTGGAGATATTTATGGTGGTAAGTCATGGGAAGATTTAGAAGCACATGGAATTGGTTTAAAAGTGAGATACGATCAGATTCAATCCATGCCTGTGCCAACAAACGAATTTAATTTCTCAAAATCAAGTCTTAACGCATATTATGAGAATGGTCAGCAAAGAACTGAGGAAATTAAGTTAAATGCTAACAACGATGTAGTTGTAAATATACCACTACAAGATGGAGTGGAATTACATAATCTAACAAAGGGAACTGTTAATACTGGAATTGTTTCCGTCAACGGTGGAGAAACATTTTATTTAAGTACAACACTTGAAAAAAGAGAAGATTATTCAAGTGGTAATTTAAATGGAAAAAATTTAGTGAAATATGCGCCGCTAGTTATTAGAAGTGGCGGTAATTACCAAGATGAGGGAACATTAACAACAGTTCAAGATCCTGTTACAATAAATTTGAATATTAAGTGGATGGATGTAGGTGATTTTGAATTAAGAAAAACAAATGATACAGGAAAATTGATTGACGGTTCAGAATTCTCATTAAAACATACTACACTTGATTTTGAAAAGAAACTAGTTGTCAAGGATGGTAAATTATCTATGACTGGATTACCAGTCGGAGAGTACCTATTAACTGAAACAAAAGTACCTGATGGTCATGCGGTTCTTCAAAAGACGTTTCAGGTAACAGTTAATAAAGATCAGACAACAGAACAGATCGTTGTCAATAAATTAAGACCAACAGGTACGTTAGAGATAAATAAGTCATTAGAAGCTTCTAATGAAAATGCAGTAAATAAAGCTGATTATGATTTAACAAAAGTACAATTCAAGATTACTGCAAGCCAAGATGTTTACGATAGTGTTTCTTTAGAAAAATTATATTCTAAAGGAGATGCAATCACAGTAGGAAGCGGTAAGGGGTCAAATGAAGATACCGTTAGATTGATTAATGGAAATGAATTAGGAAATGGTATTTATTCATGTGATATAAATGGTAAGTTATCTTTATCTGGTTTGCCAATGGGCACATATAACGTGGAAGAAACTGCCTGCCCAGATGGTTTTGTTTTAGATAAAGAAGTCAAAACGGTACAGTTTGCACAACAGGATTTTGTTACGTTAACTTACACTTCTTCATTAAATATAAATAATGAATTAACAAAAACAGTTTTCACCAAGGCAACTGCTGATGGAGACAATCTTTACGGTGTTCCAATGGAAATCGTGGATGCCAAAACTGGTGAACAAGTTTATAACTGGATCACAGATGATAATGATCTAGAAATCGACGGATTGCCAGCTGGTGATTATA
>ERZ1036446.667-NODE-667-length-14061-cov-45.340354_pt1 | contig 14061 bp, 9 predicted proteins | sample MGYA00514226_ERZ1036446 | MGnify/ENA primary metagenome ERZ1036446 (study PRJEB33795, sample SAMN09464922) | human gut metagenome | host: Homo sapiens | place: USA: Stanford, California | collected 2016-07 | study: EMG produced TPA metagenomics assembly of the...
GTGATGGAGATGCCGCCGTATACCATGACAACCCCTGCAAAGAAGAAGCTGAGCGTGTCTATGAAAATCTCCAGATACCGGCGGGCCGGGCCGGTCAGCTTGTCTGCCATGAAGCCCATTCTCATGTGGTCCCGCTTGCCGAATACATAGGCGGAAGCCAGGAGTGACATCCAGGTAAAGGAGTAGGTGAGAAGCTCCTCGGATATGGTGCTGGGGCGGTTGAAGAAATAACGCGTTACAATTTGATAGGTGCCAACCAGGGTCATAAGGATGAACAGAAGGGTTATGACCACACCCAGTATCTTCATGATGGCTGCCCTTATCTTATGCATTGTGTCCATGATCTAAGCGCCTCCTTTCATGGAATCATTGGCTGTCTGTATATATTCGTAAAGGTCCCGAATTTTCGGGTTGTTTTCCAGCATTTTCTGGTGTAAGGGCAGTACCTTTGCCTTAAAAGCCTCCACATCTGTTTCGATGAAGGTTACGCCCATATCATGGGCTGCGATCTGTTTTGCCTCCTTGATGCTTTTATCCCATTCCACTAATTCCACCTCTGTGGACAGGGCTGCCGCTTCCTTAAATACCATTAATTCCTCAGGGCTTAAGCCGTTTAGAAATTTGAGATTGGCAACCAGCATGTCCGGCACCATCTGATGTTTGTTGTATGTATAATACTTTGCCACCTCGCCGTGCTTATTGTTGGTCAGGGCCAGCTCATTGTTCTCGGCGCCGTCTATAACGCCCTGCTGAATGGCAGTATACACCTCACCGAACCCCATAGGAGCAGCGGCCGCGCCAAAAGCATTGACCATGTCCACGCTGGCCGGGCTTTGCTGTACACGTATTTTCCTGCCCTTTAAATCATCCGGCGTGTTGATGGGAGTCTTGGCGTAGAAATTACGGGTTCCCGCATTGTACCAGGTCACCACCCTGAAACCGGCCTCGTCCGTGGACCTGTATATATTTTCCATATAATCCGTGTCTTCCATCACAGACCGGTAGACTTCTTCGGAGTCAAAAAGATAGGGCATGCTGAAAATCTCATAGACATCCGCAAATGTCTCCAGATTTGCCGTACCCGCAATAACAAAATCAATTGCTCATGTCTGGGTCAGCTCGATTGCCTTCTGGGCAGATCCCAGTATTTCATTGGGGAATATCTGTACCTCATATTTGTCTCCCAGACGTTCCTCCACATATTCCTTAAATGCCAGCATTCCCAGATGCTCAGGATGGGTCTCCGACTGTGCGTGCGACACGCGGATAATTCTTTTACCTGAGGAAACCAAGCTGCATCCGGAAGCCGAAACCATGACAGCGCCGGCCACAGCTGCAATTGCAAGCCTTTTCATTAAAACACTCACCATTTCCAATCCCTCTCTTTATTTGCGTATGTCAATGTCTGCAGAACATGTAACTGGTTTTTATTATATCGACAAAATTGTGTATAATCACTGGAAAATTTTAATATTTGAGAGTAAATTATTGTCATAAAGCAGTAATTGTATTAGCAATAATTTAACGGATTTTTAACGTGATATTAACGGCACAGATAGCAGACAGACGGAATCAATGGTATAATGGGAAAAAGGAGGAGAGGAATGCGGTGCTCCTGGGAGGATATCAGATGCGGGCGTATTTTTTCTTGTAATGACTCAGCGTACACGTTATAATGGATAGAATTCTTTGACGGGTATTCTCAAACAGGGGGATGTGGTAGGAAGGCAGTAGGTGCGATAGGAGGGAGGAGGCAGGATAATATTGGATAAACAATTGAGAATAATGGTTGACAAGCAGATATTTTCCATATAAACTGACAGAGTGAGGCGAAAATGCCTTTCGGATACAGCGGGAGAACTGCCGTATTCAGACATATTACAACAGGGAGCTTGTGGGGCAGGCTGAGAGGAAGTAATCGAACTTCGACCTATTAAACCTGATTTGGATAATGCCAACGTAGGGAAATATGGAGTATGTACAAGCTTGCATGAGCCTGCATGATATGAATGGTCCATTCCTTACCGGTATGGGCCTTTTTTGTGTCTTTAAGTATATCCGGCATGACGCGGGCAAACGAACACGGTTTAATAGATTGCATGTGAAAATTACTTTTAACCACATGCGGGCTCCGGGCGAAGAGGAGGAAAACATGGATTATACCACGCAGATGGACGCGGCCAGGAAAGGTATCCTGACAGAGGAGCTGAAAAGGGTAGCGGAAAAGGAACTGTTTGAACCAGCTGAACTGATGCGGCTGGTGGCTGAGGGGAAGGCTGCCATTCCTGCCAACCGGCTGCATACTTGTCTGGAACCAAATGGAATCGGATCCAGGCTTAAGACGAAAATCAACGTAAACCTCGGCACTTCAAGGGACTGCAAGGACTTGGAAATGGAATTACAGAAGGTAAATGATGCGGTGAGGATGGGGGCGGAGTCCATCATGGACCTGAGTTCATGGGGGGATACCCGCACATTCAGAAGAAAGCTGACTGCCCAGTGTCCTGCAATCATAGGCACTGTTCCCATCTATGATGCGGTGGTTTATTACCACAAACCGCTGAAGGATATTACTTCACAGGAGTGGCTGGATATCGTAAGGATGCATGCGGAGGATGGGGTGGACTTCATGACCATCCATGTGGGAATCAACCGGCAGACAGCGGAGCGCTTCAAGAAGGCGAAGCGCCTTACCAATATTGTGTCCAGGGGAGGTTCTATTATATTTGCATGGATGGAAATGACGGGAAAGGAAAATCCGTTTTATGAGCATTTTGAGGAGATACTGGATATCTGTCAGGCCTATGATGTGACACTGAGCCTGGGAGACGCCTGCCGTCCGGGATGTATTGAGGACGCATCGGATATATCCCAGATTGAGGAGCTGGTGACGCTGGGGGAGCTGACCAGAAGGGCGTGGGAAAAGAATGTGCAGGTCATCATAGAAGGACCGGGACATATGCCTTTGGACCAGATTCAGTCCAATATGAAGATACAGCAGACCATCTGCCAGGGAGCCCCTTTTTATGTCCTTGGTCCTCTGGTGACAGATATTGCTCCGGGTTATGACCATATTACCGCAGCCATAGGCGGAGCCCTTGCCGCCGCCAGCGGAGCGTCCTTTTTGTGCTATGTTACGCCGGCCGAACATCTGAGACTGCCGGACCTGGACGATGTTAAGGAAGGCATCATGGCGTCCAAGATTGCCGCCCATGCAGCTGATATTGCAAAAGGCATAAAAGGTGCGGCACAGTGGGACCGCGAGATGAGTACGGCCCGGAAAAACCTGGATTGGGAGCGCATGTTTGAGCTGTCTATTGACCCGGAAAGAGCCAGGAAATACCGGGAATCGGCCAAACCCGAAAAGGAGGACACCTGTTCCATGTGCGGTAATTTCTGCGCTGTGAAGAACATGAACCGGATATTGGATGGAGAAATAGTGAGTATTTTTGATGAGTAATGGAGTTGGAGGGAAGGAGGCCGCTGCCTGGATACCGCCCTTTGCCAACAGCATTTTAATAAAACAACGGGAAGGAAAATCCGTGTTTTGGATTCTCCTTCCCATTAACTGTTGTGTAGCCGTAAAAAGAATTCGGCTTTGAGATTAAATTAATCCTCCAAACCGCAGGAACAGAGGAGCAAATACCAGAGACACAATCGTCATCAGCTTAATAAGAATGTTGATGGAAGGACCTGAGGTATCCTTGAAAGGATCGCCTACGGTATCGCCAACCACAGCAGCCTTGTGTGAATCACTGCCTTTGCCTCCGTGATGTCCTTCCTCGATGTACTTCTTTGCATTATCCCATGCGCCGCCGGAGTTGGACATGAAGATGGCCATTAATACGCCGGTTACCAGAGCGCCGGTCAGAAGCCCGCCCAGAGCAGAAGGTCCCAGGATGAGACCGGTTGCCAGAGGAGCCAGCACTGCCATCAGACCTGGCAGGAACATCTCCCGAAGGGCGGCTTTGGTGGAGATGGATACGCAGGAAGCGTAGTCAGGGCGGTCCGTTCCTTTGAGAATGCCGGGTTTTTCCCTGAACTGGCGGCGTACCTCCTCAATCATCTGATGGGCGGCCTTGGATACGGATTCCATGGTCATGGCAGAGAAGAGGAATGTCAGCATTCCGCCGATGAAAAGTCCTACAATAACATGCGCGTTAAGGATGTCAATTGTGGTGAGTTTTACTGCCTCAGCGTAGGATACAAACAGGGCCAGAGCCGTAAGAGCAGCGGAGCCGATGGCAAAACCCTTGCCGATGGCAGCGGTTGTATTGCCCACAGAGTCCAGCTTGTCAGTTATATCCCTGACGTTTTTGTCCAGACCAGCCATCTCAGCGATTCCGCCTGCGTTGTCAGCGATAGGACCGTAAGCGTCAATGGCAACGGTGATTCCAGTGGTGGACAGCATGCCTACGGCTGCCAGGGCAATTCCGTAAAGGCCCATAAGCTTGTTGGAAATCAGAACACCCACACATACCAGCAGGATGGGGACCGCGGTTGACTGCATTCCCACGGCAATTCCGCTGATGATGGTGGTGGCGGAGCCTGTTTCGGACTGCCCGGCTATTTTCTTGACAAAACGATAATCGCCGGATGTATATATTTCAGTGACAGCTCCGATCAGAACGCCTACCAACAAGCCTGTAATGATGGTAAAGGCAGCCATGAAATTGCCGAAGAATATGCGGCTGAGGATAAGGGAGCAGACCACTACCAAAGCGGTTGCGCTGTACTCGCCTGTTTTTAATGCCTTGTGCGGATCGGAATTGCCGATGCTCTTGACTAACAGGGAGCCTATGATGGCGGCAATAATGCCGCAGGCTGAGAGCATAAGCGGGAAAACGATGCCGGCTTCCTGATAAAATACAAGGCCCAGTGTCAGAGCTGAAATCAGGGAACCCACATAGGATTCAAACAGGTCGGCACCCATACCGGCCACATCGCCTACATTGTCGCCTACGTTGTCGGCAATTACGGCAGGATTACGGGGATCATCCTCGGGGATGCCGGCCTCTACTTTGCCTACCAGGTCGGCGCCGACATCAGCTGCCTTGGTGTATATGCCTCCGCCCACACGGGCAAAGAGTGCGATGGAAGAAGCGCCCAGGCTGAAGCCTGATAAAACGGATACGTCCCTTGTAAGTATGTAGAGGACGCCTACGCCCAGCAGGCCCAAGCCTACCACGGCCATTCCCATAACGCTTCCGCCGGAGAATGCAAGTGCCAGTGCACGGTGCATACCGGATATACGGGCAGCGTCAGCGGTACGGCTGTTGGCGCGGATAGCGGCGTTCATGCCCAGATAACCGGCCATGGTGGAAAAACCGCTTCCCACAAGGAAACATCCGGCTGTAATCCAGTTCCGTGTTCCAAAACCGATGACAAAGAATAACACGGCTACAAAGACGACCAGTATGCGGTACTCAGAAGCCAGAAACGCGTTGGCTCCCTCTGCGATTGCGTCGGCAATCTCACGCATCCTGTCAGTGCCTGGATCCTCCTTGACGATCTGCTGTCTTAGAATGACAGCAAACAGGAGTCCCAGCAGCCCCACTACCGGTACTAAGAATAACATTTGTTCCATAATACCCTCCTAATTATTGGTTAAGATAAGATCTTCTTAATGAGATTGTAGCAGAGTTACTGGGATTTTTCAACAAAAAATATTAGAATACCTTAAAATAATTGTAAACCAAACAGTATCTTTAAGATACTATAGCACTGTCAGGTGCCTTTCCCGCTTTTAAGTGCGTTCCTGCGGGTGCGCTGTGCACATTTTATAATACCGGTATAAGAAATAAGTCACTGGTATAAGACATAAGTCAAAGGAAGGATGGGAATTATACGGCGTTCGGAGTATGTGAAAATATTGGAGGAAGCGGTCAGTTACATTGGATACGCCGTGTCACAGGCCAAGACGGGCAGATATTCTGTGGAAACCAGGCAGCTCCTGTATGCGGAGTCTCTGATGCGTATGAACCATACCTAATACAGGGATATAGCCCAGGCCCATATCCGCACAGCCCTGGCCAATGTAATCCGCCCGGATTTTTCCACCTGGCACACCTTCTTCTTTAACAGGGAAACAGGGGAGCCGGACCATGGTGCCACCTGCCAGGGCTACAGGGACGGCTCTGCCTGGGCCAGAGGCCAGGCCTGGGGTATCTACGGTACAGCCATTGGATACAGGTATACCAGGGAACCGTCTTACGTCAATCTGTTCAAAGGCGTGACAGATTATTTTTTCAGGCGCCTTCCAAAGGACCTGGTACCGTTCTGGGATTTGGAATTTGGGGATGGAGATGAGGAGCCAAGGGATTCCTCGGCCGCCTCCATTGCGGCCTGCGGTCTCCTGGAGATGGCGCGTTACATGGAGCCGGGCGAGGGGGCCGGATATACCGGTATGGCAAGAAGGCTGATGAAATCCCTGGCCGTCAATTATGCTGTGAAGGATTACAGCAAGTCCAACGGCCTTGTGCTTCACAGCACCTACTCCAATCATTCGCCCTACAATACCTGCAGCCACTATGGGGTGGATGAGTGCAATCTGTGGGGAGATTATTTCTACATGGAGGCCCTGACCAGGATATGCAGGGACTGGAATCCCTACTGGTAAATACGGCGCGGCAAGAGAGGTAAACGAAATGGCTCAGATTGGAATGACACAGATGACGAAACAGATATTTTTTGACAGAAAACAGGGGACCATGTTCATGGATGATCCGGCTGCCATAGCGGATTACTGCATGAGGGAATGGCCCGGAGAATGCAGCCACATCCTCAGGGTGGCAGACCAGGTGTGCCGGAACTCGTTTCTCTTTGACTTAAAACAGGACCTGGAGAGAACCTGGGCGCCGGTGGAATTTCTGGAGGGAAGGATTGACTGGGGGTATATGCCAGGGGATGACAAGGAATTCATTTTCCAGTTTAACCGTCACAGGTTCTTTATCTGCTTAGGTCAGGCTTACCAGATGACCGGGGACGAGAAGTACGCCGGAACGTTTGTGAACCTGCTTATGGACTGGATCGGCACACAGACGCTGACGCCGGAGACGGAAAATACCACATGGAGAATCCTGGAGGCTGGTTTCAGAGGGGAGTTTTGGGTCAAGGCCATCTGGTATTTTAAGGACAGCAAGGCGCTGACAGACCAGGTAATGGACGCGTTCTATAAATGCCTGATTCAGCATGCCGAGTACATTATCCGCATGCATTCCCCATACCGCTACATAAGCAACTGGGGTGTCATTGAAAACCATGGCCTCTTTGAAATAGGCGTTGCCATGCCGGATGAAGCACTGAGAAAACGGTATGTGGACACTGCCCTTTCCCATCTGGAGATGGAGGCAAGAATTCAGATTATGGGGGACGGGGTACAGTGGGAACAATCGCCCTCTTACCACAATGAGGTGCTGCACTGCTACGAGGATGTGATGGTTCTGGCTCAGAGAAACCATATCCATGTGCCGGAGTCCATCCGGTCCGCTGTCAGGAAAATGGCCTATGCCAATCTTTCCTGGAAAAAACCGGACCACAGACAATTCCTGATGGGCGACAGCGATGATGGGGATATATGGGACACCATTTCAGCGGCAGCATGGCTGTTTCACGACCCGGTACTGAAATTTGGCGCATCGCCCTGCCTGGAGTATGACATGGCATGGGATCTGGGAATCGGGGCGGTAAAGGAATACCGGGACATGGAAACCGCTATGCCAAAGTTTCAGTCAGCCGCACTGGAGGACAGCGGAAATTACTACCTCAGGGACGGATGGGGAGAGCATGGAAACCTGCTTCACTTCCACTGCGGGACCATGGGGGCAGGGCATGGACATTCAGACCAGCTTCATGTGGACCTGGTTATGGGAGGGGAGGATGTGCTGACAGACGCAGGCCGTTTTACCTATGTGCCGGGGCCGGACCGCTTTGCCTTTAAGGACCCTACGGCACACAATACCATCACTGTGGACAACCGGTTTTTTACCGTGTGCAGGGATTCCTGGGAGTGCTCCAAGCTCTGCGCTCCCGTGAAGCGGCAGCATCGGTTCACGGAACAATACGAGCTGGTACAGGGCGCTCACCTGGGATACATGGACAGAGAAGACGCAGTGGCGGTAAACCGCAGGATTATCCATATCAAACCTGATATCTATATTGTGGCGGATGAGCTATACACGGGGGGAAGCCACGAATACAGGCAGTACTGGCATTTCAGTGAAAAAGGCCGGGTTACGCTGCGGTCATCGGATAAACGGAGGCAGGGCCGGACTGCTGCGGACACGGCGGAAACAGAAGCAGGAACAGGGCCGTCTCTGGAAGCAGAGTTTTGGACCAGCCATATCTGTGCGCTGTTTTCTTTTCTGGGAAGCGGGCTGGAGGCGGAAAAAGGCACCAGCCGTATTGCCAGGGATTATAACAGGGCCGTGGACAGGGACTGTATCACGGTGAAGGCGGTCAAGAAGGGCTTTGCCTCCCTTCTGACGGTCATCCAGGGCGGTCCCAGGGATGGCTACAGGCCCTGCGAGGTGGAAAAGGTGCCTGTAAAGTCTGCTCTTAAGGGGATAACATATCCGGATTCCATGGCGGAGGCAGTGAGACTGAGAGGCAATGGCCGGGATTATGTGGCTGTAATCTGCCACCAGGAGGTGAATTCCCCTACGGATATGGTGGAGGCAGAGGGCTGTATGGGATTTGGAACCATAATCGTATTTGACCGGAACAGGGAAGCATTGGCCGGAACGGTCCTGGATTATTAGATAAGGAGGATATCACCATGTTAAGCGTGAGACAGAATGAAAGCCGCATGGCCATTGAACTGGGAGGAGTATGGAATTTTAAGCTGGACCAGGAGACTTCTGCGGCACGGGCCCCCATGCCTGGACTCTTAAGAGACGGAGAGCCTGTGGCGGTGCCTGCCAGCTACAACGACCAGAAGGATGTAATGGAATACAGGGACCATTATGGGTGGGCCTATTATCAGAGGACGCTTACCGTGCCCACTCTGCTTAAGGGGCAGAGACTGTGGCTGCGGTTCGGCGCGGTGGCCCACAGTGCCATGGTATGGCTGGGGGATACCCTGCTCTGTACCCATAAGGGCGGATTTCTGCCCTTTGAGGCAGAGATAACGGATTTGGCAGAGCCTGGAGGCGGCCTTCTTCTCACCGTTGCAGTGGATAACCGGCTGAACCATTCCACCCTGCCTGCCGGAAATGACCCCACAGAGACAGCGTTTTTCGGTTCTGACAATGCAGGCATTCCAAGCGTGGAGCAGGCCAAGCGGGAGCAGAAGCTGCAGAACCGCCCAAACTTTGACTTTTTCAACTATGCAGGTATTTTCAGACCCGTGTATCTCTACACCACGCCCCGGCAGTTCATTAAAGATATTACTCTGGTGCCTGATCTGGAAGGAAATGTGGAATATGAGATAGAGACAGAGGGACAGGGAGATGTGGAAGTTCAGGTCCTTGACCGGGAGGGAAATGTGGCCGCCCGATCCCAGGGAAGTAAAGGAACCATGACCATCCGGGAACCACGCCTGTGGGAGCCATGGCCAGGAACCCCCTACCTGTATACTGCCCGCGTCACACTGACAGGGGAAGATGGAGCGGATATGTATGAACAGCCCTTTGGCCTGCGCACTGCGGAGGTAAAGGGAAAACAGTTCCTGCTCAACGGAAAGCCTTTTTATTTCAAGGGATTCGGAAAACATGAGGACTCTTTTTTCCGGGGGAGGGGATTGGACCTCTGTCTGAATGTAAAGGACGTGAACCTGATTCACTGGCTGGGGGCCAATTCCTTCCGCACCAGCCATTACCCATATGCGGAGGAGATGTACGACCTGTGCGACCGTGAGGGAATCGTGATAATTGACGAGACAACTGCGGTGGGACTGAACATGGGCGGAAATGGAAATCCCTATGCCTGCGGCACCAGGGAACACCATGAGCAGGTTATAAAGGACTTGATTAAGAGGGACAAGAACCACCCCTGCGTGGTGATGTGGAGCCTGGGAAATGAGCCGGATCTGGAGCACTATCCCCAGGAGGCATATGACTACTGGCATCCCCTCTATGAGCTGGCCCACAGGGAGGACCCCCAGGACCGCCCTGTGACGCTGGTGTGCTGTCAGAATGACTACACAAAGGATATCACCACAAGGACCATGGACGTGGTATGCCTGAACCGCTACTACGGCTGGTATAACCTGGGCGGCGACCTGGATGCTGCCTGTAATGGATGGAACATGGAACTGGATTTCTGGGCGGCCCAGGAAAAGCCGGTTATGCTGACTGAATACGGGGCCGACGCAGTGGCGGGCATCCATCAGATGGTGCCGGGAATGTTCAGTGAGGAATATCAGGACCAGTACTATGAGCGGATTAACTGCGAGAATGATAAACGTCCCTTCTTCATAGGAGAACAGATATGGAATTTCGCTGACTTTGTAACGGTACAAGGGCCCATGCGTGTGGGCGGCAACCGCAAGGGAATCTTTACCAGGGAGCGTACTCCCAAGCTGGCAGCCCATGGCCTCAGACGCAGGTGGAATGGGATTCCGAATTTTGGATATAAATAAAAGGAAAGGCTTTCCGAACCTTTGGCAGGGGGAGGAAAGCTTTTTTTGAACATATTGCAGCAAACATTGTACATGAAAGGCTTTTCAAAGCGTCTGCCTTTTGTTATACTAATTTGTAAGCAAAATGACAGCGCCGTTCAAGGAGATTGAGATGAAATTAAGAATTAGGAATGTTGCCAAAATAGAAGAAGCGGACCTGGAGTTAAATGGAATCACTATCATTGCGGGTAATAATAATACAGGAAAAAGTACGATTGGCAAGATTGTATTTTCGTTGTTTAATTCATTGGTAAACTTAGAAGAAAAAATAGTAAAGCAGAAACGGGATTTAATATATCAGGTATTGAAGAGAAAAATGGAAGATATATCAATGCAGAGTGACGGGTATTTTGGTTCGGCTTCCAGATTTCATAACCGGATGATACGCTATGCGGAAGAACTTGCCATACTGGATTCGGAGGAAGAACAGCAACAAATCCTCAAAGAATTTGCTGGTATGTTAAAAGATAAAAAAACAAACGAAGATGAAACTTTAGAGGACATTAACGGTGAAATTGACAGGATCAGACATTTGCCGATAGAGAGATTGACAAAATCGGTAGTGTCAGCTTATTTCAATCGTATTTTTTATTCGGAGATAAATAATATTTATCAGCCATCAGCCAGCGCTGCGATTGATGCGGTAATTGGCAATAAGACTATTTCGATTATATTTTCAAATAATAATTGTACTGAGCTGCGGCAGCAAGTGAATATATTGAACGAGGCAGTTTATCTGGATAATCCCTTTGTACTGGATTCTTTGAATACTATTCTGATTAGAACGGATGAAACGGAGAGGAATACAATCAAAAAGCTGCAAAGAAAGTCTGATGTGGTTGAGGATATTGTACAGCTGGAGCTGATTGAAGATAAGGTACAGGAGGTACTGCAGAAAATCAACCAGATATCATCGGGAACCCTTTTAATGGATGAGAGCCATTCCTATTATTATAAGGAGCGTGAAATTGGTGAGAGGTTGAATATAAATAACCTGTCCACAGGGTTGAAATCGTTTGTAATAATAAAAACCTTATTGGAAAATGGAAGCCTGAAGCAGAAGGATGTACTTATTTTAGATGAGCCGGAAATTCATTTACATCCGGATTGGCAGCTTCGTTATGCGGAGATTATCGTACTTTTGCAGAAAGTATTTGAGCTTACCATAATACTTACAACCCACAGTCCGCATTTTGTGGAGGCATTGCAGTATTATGCTGAGAAGTATGAAAGGGACGATAAGTGTACCTACTATTTGTCTGAAATATCTGAATCGGGGTGTAGATTTAAGAATGTGACAGAGGACCCAACCGAGATGCTTTCTCAACTAGTAGACGCCAGTATTGCACTTGATAAATTGAAATTTCAGATGGAAGATACAAAGGATGAGTAAATTTGATGATTTTATGAAACTCATGAATCAATATATGTCATATCATGGGTTTTCATTCGAAATATGTTCGGATATGCGGTTAACATCATATAGCGGCGAGAGTAAGGTTTCGTTGGTTGACAGTGACGTCCGGGTAATGGATATGGATGTCTTTGCAAAAAAGGCATACCGGAAAATAATTTTACCGGATTCTTTGAGTGAAGCTGATTCAATCAATACGGCTGACGCCTTTTTATAATAAGTGTGATGAATGGTATTTCGTTGAATTCAAGGATGCAAAGATGTCTAACGCTAAAACAGGTGTGTTAAAAAAGGCTTATTCTAATGTTTATGCGGTGATGGATGTCTTGTATGCAATGAAGGAGAAAAACATAGAATATCCTCCATTTGATTATGGTAATCCAATCCAATTCTTTCGGACCCATGTCATATATATATTGGTTTTTCGTGGGGCATTAAACCCTCATCACGCCATGCAGTTAAAGAACCACAGACTGAAACATGAACATTATCTTCCTGAATTCATGAAGCGTCTTGAGGGATACATTTACAAAGAAGCTTATGCAGTGACAGAGGATGTGTTCGAACATACATTTCTGCGGGACTTCGCGTTCTAGTGTTACCTGGCGTATTTACGCCGGGGGCACTAATGTGTGTCTGAAAATTGCTTTTTGTCAGTTTTCTCCAATACAGAAAGGGGATTTACATGAACCAGGAGCTGATTCAAAGCCTAAGTGTCATTACGGAAGAAGAACAGAAGATACTGGGAGGCAGTTCGGATATTGACAGAACCCTGTATATGGACCGCGGGGACATGGTCATTGACAGCGATAAGCTGCTGGAGGCCGGACAGCTTATTACCATCCGTCCCCATACCCGTTTCGTTCATTTTCCAGAGCACACCCACAACTATGTGGAGGTAATCTATATGTGCAGGGGGGAGACCACCCATGTGGTGGACGGCAGGGAGCTGAAGCTTAAGGAAGGGGAGCTGCTGTTTTTAAACCAGCACGCGGTCCAGGAAATCCAGCCTGCCGGGCTGGAGGACATTGCGGTGAACTTCATCATTCTTCCTGAATTCTTTGACACGGCCTTCCGTATGATGGGGGAGGAGGAGAACCTGCTGCGGGATTTTATTGTGGGATGTCTCTGTGATGATACCAGGTATGGACGCTATCTTCATTTCCAGATAGCGGATGTGCTGCCGGTCCAGAACCTGGTGGAGAACCTGGTGTGGTCCCTTATGCATGAGCGGGAGGGAATGCAGGCCATGAACCAGACCACCATGGGCCTGCTGCTGCGCCATCTCATGCATTATACGGGACGGATCCGGGTAAACCGCGACAGCGAACAATCCTTTGAGCAGCAGCTCACCCTGCAGGTGCTGCGTTACATAGACGAGCATTACCGGGAGGGCAGCCTGACAGAGCTGGCAGTCCTGATGGGATATGACGTGTACTGGCTCAGCCGTGCCATCAACCGCCTGCTGGGCCGCAATTACAAGGAATTACTGCAGATTAAACGGCTGAACCAGGCCGCGTTTCTCCTGCACAGCACGCGCATGCCGGTGGCGGATGTGAGCTTTGCTGTGGGGTATGACAATACCAGCTACTTTTACAGGATATTCAGGACCTATTACGGTATGTCGCCCAGGGAGTACAGAAAGACAGGATAGAATATCCCAGTCATGAAATGCCCCTCGGTTTCAAATTGTGTTTATGTGCAAATAAGGACGCATTTTTTCATAAATGACGTTCTTATTTTTTTGCTTTATCTGTTATATCATGGAAGCAATGAGTCACTGCACTAAGCTCGTAAAAGACCTCGCTAAGTGCCAGTGACATGTATCGCACGTAAGCGTCTAAAGGACAGACGCTAAGTGCTCATAACGAGCCACTCCACTAGGTTCGTGAAAGACCTCACCAAGTGGAGATGACATGTATCGCACGTAAGCGTCTAAAAGACAGACGCTAAGTGCTCATAACGAGGAGGTAGGACAGTGAACCGTTATTATCTTGCAGTGGATATAGGGGCCTCCAGCGGCCGCCAT
>ERZ1036446.670-NODE-670-length-14000-cov-41.074005_pt1 | contig 14000 bp, 9 predicted proteins | sample MGYA00514226_ERZ1036446 | MGnify/ENA primary metagenome ERZ1036446 (study PRJEB33795, sample SAMN09464922) | human gut metagenome | host: Homo sapiens | place: USA: Stanford, California | collected 2016-07 | study: EMG produced TPA metagenomics assembly of the...
ACAATAAACATTTTCTCTATAAAAAATAATATCCGCGGGTGCATAAATTAATTCGTCCGCCTATAGGCAACTTTGCGTCCGACTATAGGCAAACGTAACGTCGGCTATAGGCAAACTTGCGTCCGGCTATAGTCGGACGAATTAATTTATGTACTGAAAGAGATTATTTATTGCACAAGCCGGAGCTAAATTTAGCATAGGAATTCTTTATCCAATAAACGACTTTTAGATTTATATGATTTGAATTCATATTTGGACGATTTAGTTCTTTTGCGTATCGGTTAGCCCATTATTGAATCATTCAATCCATTTTAAATGATAGGCAAGAAGCAATAATTCAATTGCTGACTTCTATCAATTATTTGATTAGAACACATTTATAGGATATCTATCAATTTAAAGCTCCATTTAGTTATTCTTCAATGTCCGAACAACTAAATGGAGCTTTATCATATATTTCTAAGAATCCTAAATAAGGAAAAGGATAAACCTATTATTATTTAGCGCTTTCCTCTTTTCCTCCACGATATTTTTCTCTTTCAATTTTCAACAATTCCTCAAACAACTTCACAGCTTGATCCATTGAAAAGTGATTTATATTCTCAAGATTTGAGATTGTACCAATATTAGTAGCGGTCGCATTGGAATTCTCATAAAAGTTATTTGTATAGTACAAGACAGTTTCTTCGGTGAACTTTTTTAATCCTTCTTCAGTAACACCCAATGCTTCTGCTACTTGCTTCACTCTTTCATCGTCAAGCTTCTCTGTCTGCTCCATCTTGGAGACAGCTTGCTTGGTAATACCCAGTAAGTCTCCCAAATCAGTTTGAGTCATTCCACGAAGGCGACGCACTCTTTCTATTTTCCGCCCTATGTGTAAGGCATTGGTATAAGTCTCAGGTTTCATAATAATGGTTCTTGCTTAGAATTTATTTGTTCTGTGATTATTTGTTTGCGTTTTTCAACAACTCAATCTTTTCCCTTTCGCTCTGCAACAAACGTTCATACAACTCCACGATTTTATCAAGAGGATTAATTTGTTGTGTATGAGCATAAACAGTTGCTGTTGCTCCTGGAGAAATCGTTGCATCTTTATAACTATTAATATTATAAATCGCTCTTTCGACGTCAAAGTCTCTTATTACTTCAGCAGATACCCCCAAGGCAGTAGCTATCTGCGTTAAAAGCTTATCTTCTATTTCATCTTGCTTTTCTATTTTTGAAATCTCCTGTTGACTAATACCAAGATCAGCCGCCAAAGCTTCCTGCTTCATGCCTAAATACACACGAATCCTCTGTAAATTGCGACCGACATGCCTTTGGCTAGCCTTATCTTTTATTTCAACATCCATATCATTGTTATTTAAGTGAATACGTTTAGGCAAAGATAGTAAGAATCAACTTAATTCAAATAAAAGTCAACTTTATTTTTTTCAATCCACAACGCTCTATGCCTACTTTTGTCCAATCAGTCTAAATAAACTGATATTGATAGTGGCGCCACATCAAATACATACACTCAAAGATTGACCGTCAATTCACGGTACAATCGCAGTTTTAACCAATAAAATCTAATAGCCTATGAGGTAAATCAAATCGGTATAATCGGAACATAGATTTAAATCATTCAGAGATTTAACTATTCAAAAACCAATTAGTGAACATACAATTAAACAAAAAACATGAAATCATTTTCTGATAAAACAAACATAGGGACAGACGTTACCCTAAAGACAGTTTATATGATAAGATTCTACCTGCTATTCCTTTTAACAGGAATAATATCGGTAGTCGGAGCCACACAAGTCTACGGCCAGCAGAGCAGAAGCATCTCCGGCGTAGTGAAAAACTCTCAGGGAGAGACGATAATCGGAGCTAATATTGTAGAAAAAGGCACAAACAACGGGACTATTACAAATGTAGACGGACTCTTCACACTGCGTGTGTCGCCCAACGCAGTACTCAAAGTATCTTACATGGGATACATAGAACAGGAAGTCAGCACACGTAATAAAAGTAAACTGGAAATCACGATGGTGGAAGATGCCCGACTGATTGACGAAGTGGTAGTAGTAGGATACGGCTCCGTCAAAAAGCGGGATCTGACAGGAGCGGTAACCTCTGTCAAAAGTGCCGAGGTACTGGCTGCTCCTACCAGTAATGTGATGGAAGCTCTTCAAGGAAAGATACCCGGCATGGACATCACCAAAACATCGGGACAGGTAGGCGGTGAAGTCAGCATCCTGCTGCGTGGTTCGCGTTCCATATATGGCAATAACGAGCCACTGTTTATTATCGACGGAATCCCCGGAAGCTATAATCAGGTCAACCCTTCCGATATTGAAAGTGTCGATGTTCTGAAGGATGCTTCATCCACCGCCATTTACGGTTCGGCAGGAGCAAACGGTGTTGTGATTATCACCACCAAAAGAGGAAAAGAAGGCAAAGCCACAATCAACTTTGACGCGTATTACGGCTTCAGTGGATCGCCCAACTACAAACACGGAATGACTCAGGATGAATGGGTGACTTACCAGAAAGAGGCATACCGATATAAGAACGGTGATTTCCCTTCCGATATGTCTGCCCTACTGGGCAAGCAGGCTTTTACAGATGCGTATAATGCCGGAAAATGGATTGACTGGGTAGACGAGGTTTCCGGTAATACAGCTACCACACAAAAGTACAGCCTTTCGGTAAGCAGCGGAACGGAAAAGACAAGGATATTCGCTTCGACCTCCTACAACCGGGAAGAAGGTCTGCTCAGCAATGAAAATCTGAACCGGTACTCTTTACGGCTCAACATCGACCAGCAACTCTTTTCGTGGGCGAAAGTCGGTTTCACCTCCAATCTGGTGTACCGTGATTTGAATTCCGGCGTGAAAAACACGTTTACCCGCTCCCTCTCCGCTTTCCCGTTGGGGGATGCCTATGATGAGGAAGGCAAGATCAATCACGAATATATCACAGGGCAGTATTCGCCGATGGGAGATTTCATAGAGAATCAATATGCGAACAACACCCGTTCCACTTACCTGAATATGAGCGGGTATGTCGAGCTGACTCCTCTCAAAGATTTCACATTCACCAGCCAGATCAACGGGACATTGAACCATTCCCGACGAGGACAATACTGGGGAAACCAATGCAACGCCAACCGTCCGAGTTATGCGGGTTCGCCTCACGCTTCCATCACCAATGACAACGCATGGAATTACACGTGGGAAAACATTCTGGCATACAGCACAACCCTTGCCAAAGCGCATACGGTAGGAGGTTCTTTAATCACTTCGTGGAACAAGAACCAGTCGGAAAGCAACATGGCTGCCGCAAGCGGACAAATGGTAGACCAATGGTCGTTCTGGCGGTTGACTTCGGGTTCCTCCCCACATGTGGAATCGGACTTCGCACAGACACAGAAAATGTCTTTTGCTTTCCGCCTCAACTATTCATACAAGAGCAAGTACTTATTCAACTTCTCCACCCGTTGGGACGGTGTCTCACAATTCTCCGCCGGACACAAATGGGATGCTTTCCCGGCAGGCGCCATAGCCTGGAGAATTTCCGACGAGGCTTTTATGGAAAAGACACGAAGCTGGCTGGACAACCTGAAACTGAGAGTCAGCTACGGCATCACGGGCAACTCTGGCGGAACAGACGCCTATAGCACCACTACCCAAGCCTACGTATATTCTGCCAGCGGAGTCTCCGTCAATGGAAAAATCGTTCCTTTCACACAATACTCAGAGACTTACGGCAGCACCGACCTCGGTTGGGAAAAATCGTACAACTGGAACATCGGTCTGGACTTCGGCATACTGAACAGCCGCATCGACGGTTCCATTGAATGGTTCAGAACAACCACCAAAGGATTATTATTCAAGCGTATATTGCCCATCACCAGCGGACTGACCGGATGGGGTTCTCCTCTGTCTATCTGGCAGAATATCGCCCAAACCAGCAATCAGGGCGTGGAAGTGATATTGAACTCCCACAATATACAGCACAAGGACTTTACATGGAACACGACCTTGTCCGCTACCTGGAGCAAGGAGAAGATAGACAAGCTGCCCGACGGTGACCTGATCTCCGAGAACCTGTTTACCGGCGAACCGATTCACGCCATTTACGGCTATAAATATGCAGGTATCTGGGGAAGTGACACTCCGAAGGAGACGCTGGATGCATATGGCGTAAATCCGGGATTTATCAAGATAGAGACAGTGGATAAAAACGGAGACGGCGGAGTACATAAATACAGCACCGACGACAGACAAATTCTGGGACACACGAATCCGGATTGGATCATCGGACTGAACAACTCCTTCACCTACAAGAACTTCGATTTATCCGTCTTTGCAATGGCACGCTACGGGCAGACAATCAACAGTGACCTGCTCGGCTACTATACCGCAGAGCAAAGTGTGACCAAGAATCAGCTGGCAGGCGTGGATTACTGGACAGAGGACAATCAGGGCGCATACTTCCCGCGTCCCGGAACGGGAGACGAACAAAAAACGGTATATCCTTCGCTGAGAGTACACGACGGCTCCTTCATCAAGATCAAGAATATCACTCTGGGATATACCCTCCCCGCCAACATTTCCCGCAAGGTATTGATGGAGAAATGCCGCATCTACGCTACGGCCTACAATCCGTTCATCTTTGTGAAAGACAAGCAACTGAAGGACACAGACCCCGAAACGAACGGTTCGGACGCGTTTCCCACCTATCGGCAATTTGTATTTGGAGTTAATCTCACATTCTAATTAAAGAAGAAAATGACAATGAAAAGTATACATTTAAAAACAGTTTTTTGCTCTGTCCTGCTGTCTGCACTATTCCTGCATTCCTGCTCGCTGGAAGAGTACAACCCGGGCGCATTTACCAATGAAACATTGGCTACCTCGACCGAGGGATACGAAACACTGATCAACCAGTGCTACTTCGCAATGGAAAGGTTTTACTACGGTGCCGCAGACTGGATGTCGCTAACCGAAGGGGATACGGACCTCTGGACGTACAAGGCTAACCAATCGACAAGCTACACCGAATGGTTCTGGTTTTTCGCCGGAACATCGCCCAACACGACCTACACCAATAACTGGTGGAACGGGACATACGACGGAATAGGTTCCTGCAACGAAGCCATCGCCTTAGGCGACAAGCCTCCCTACGCCACAGAAGAGGAACAGAATGCGAAAGTTGCCGAAGCCCGCTTCATGAGAGCTGTCTATTACTTCAACGCAGTGGAACAATTCGGAGGGGTAACCATGCTTACGGAACCGGAAACCAGCCTCAACTACTCTCCTGTCCGCACCGACCCGATGACTATCTACAAAGAAGTCATCCTGCCCGACCTAAGATTCGCATCCGAATGGCTGTCAATCGGGAATCATGCCACGACTACCACTCCGACCAAGAAAGCCGCTCTCGGCTTTCTGGCAAAAGCCTGTCTGCAGACCTACGAGTATGGAAGCACGGAATACCTGCAGGAAGCTCTCGACGCAGCTTTACAGCTGATCTCCGACTGCGAATCGGGTGGCGGGAAATACAACACTTATATGTATCCTACGTACAGTGAAGTATTCGAAGAAAGCAATAACTGGGAAAACAAGGAAGCGCTTTGGAAACATCGCTGGTATGCAGGCACGGACGGACACGGTTCGAGCAACGGTAACTACAAGCTAAACCGCAATGACGAGTATTTCCTGTGTGACATCAATAAGTTCGGTGCCCGTGAAGACAATCAGGAGACACGACTGACATGGGAAGGCTCCATCAGCGGCATCTTCATGCCTACGCAACACTTGCTGAATCTGTATGTACAGAATGACGGCACGTTAGATCCCAGATTCCACCAGTCATTCACTACCGAATGGAAGGCCAATAAAAGTTATACTTGGGACGAAAGTGCCGTACACATGTACGACAAAGACGAAACAGTCATCGGCAAAGCTCTGAAGAAAGGTGATCCGGCCATTAAATTTATCATGCCGCAGGATGCGGATTATTCTACGGAAAAACAGAATGAGCACAAGACCGACTATTTGTTGATTGATTACAACCATGTCTACAGTGATGCAAACAACAATGTGAACATGAACTACTCGTATACAAATGTAACTGGGAATTACAAGAACGACGGTACCAGCGAGAATCTGTTCCGTTACTATTATCCGTCACTAAACAAGCACAACAGCAGTAACTATTACGTTGCAAACGCCTCCAAACAAAGAAACGGAAACTTAAACGCTACGTTTATCATGCGTATGGCGGAAGTCTATCTGATTGCCGCAGAGGCTGACATTTATCTGAACGGAGGAGCGAATGCCGCCAAATACCTGAATAAGGTTCGCGAACGCGCCGGAGCAAACCCGTTAACGGGCAGCATGACGGTTCGTGACGTATTAGACGAAAGAGGACGCGAACTATGCGGTGAATATTGCCGTTTCTACGATTTGAAACGGACAGGGATGTTCAAGAGTTCCGATTATCTGAAAGATACTCACCCGGATCTCGCACGGTTCTTTGATCCGAATTATGCTTTACGTCCCATTTCTACGACCTTTACCGCTACCATTATCAACGGCAGCGAGTATCAGAATCCGGGATATTAAATTGTAAGACCTATATACCCAATCATTATCGGTACGATAATCCATATAGCCACGCTATTTATCGTACCAATGATTGGGGATATTTTCCACACCTTTCCACATTTTTTTCCACACCGCCCCAATAATATCGTTTTTTCAACTCCGCTGTTAATCTGTATCTTATCTTTTCAGCATTTCTTTATATCCTATTGGTATATCCTTTGTATCGACTTTATAGCAAATGTATTTTTAAATATAAAAGTATGAAGATTAATCAAAGGTTAACATTATGTTTTAGCTTACTGTTTTGTTTGTTGAGTATTTCGTATGCATCCGCTCAGCAACTGAACATATCCGGTGTTGTTATATCATCAGAGGATAATGAACCACTTATCGGTGCCACCGTCAGTGTAAAGGGGAATCCCACCAAAGGAGTGATTACCGATATCAACGGTCAGTTTCAATTGTCCGTGGAAACCGGAACCAAGATGCTGGTCGTATCTTATGTGGGAATGAAGACACAGGAAATACGCGTCCCCCGCAAAGAGAAAGAACTCAAAATAGTACTGATTCCCGAAACGATGGATATTGACGAGGTAGTAGTAACAGGGTATGGTAATTTCTCCAAATCCTCGTTCACAGGATCGGCCAATACGCTGCGTACAGATATGCTGAAAGAAGTACCCGTGATGAGCGTTGAGCAAAAGTTGCAAGGTATGACTACCGGTGTACAAATAACCAGCAGTTCCGGTCAACCGGGTGCCAACCAAAGTATTCGCATCAGAGGAATGGGATCGTTCAACGCTTCACAGGAACCTTTGTTTGTCATAGATGGAGTACCGGTTACTTCCGGGAGTATGAGTTCCGGTGGTCCTGATGCAGCATATATGAACAACTCCAAGACCAATATAATGAGTACACTGAATCCGTCGGATATTGAAAACGTGACTGTAATCAAAGATGCGGCAGCGGCTTCCCTGTATGGTTCCCGCGCCGCCAATGGCGTCATATTGATTACAACTAAAAAAGGAAATACCGGAAAGGTACGTGTGGACTTGAACGTGTCAGGCGGCTTCTCTCATGCGGCTGTCGACTTCCGCCCTACCCTCAACGGTGACCAACGGGAAGAACTGCTCTATGAAGGATTGCTGAATTACGCAATAGACAACGGTATGGAGTCTCCGAGTGAATATGCCAATTCCAATATCGGCACATATGCATATAAGCCGTCCATGGGATATACGGACTGGCGAAAAGAGCTGCTTCGCACCGCTATGCATCAGAGTTATGAAGCTTCCGTCTCCGGCGGTAACGACCGTTCTACATTCTATGCTTCGCTCGGCTACAACAATCAGGAAGGATTGGCCAAAAACTCCAGTCTGGACCGTTACTCAGCACGCTTGAACGTTACGCAGAAAGTCGGCAAATACGGGGAAGTAGGAGCAAATATGATGTTCTCGCAAATGAATCAGGAAATGAATGAGGAACGCGGATCATCTATTAACCCTTTCCTGTGCGTAGCCATGACCATGACACCTTCCATGGTGGTGCGTGATGAAGAAGGAAACTACGTAGGAGCTTATGACGGCACCAGCCTGAACCCGTTGCGCGACATACTCACCGATTACAACCGTGTGCGTATGACACGTATGTTTTCAACCGGTTACGCAGCGATAGAGCCGATCAAAGGTCTCAAACTGAAAGAGACATTAAGCTATGATTATACTATCCAGAAGGATTCACGCTACTATAACCCTTTGAGCTCGGCAGGTCCTAAAAGCGGAAGCGACGCCCAGACAGCCAAAGGCTTCATTGAATACGGCAAACTGATCTCATCGACCTCACTGAACTATGTGCGTACTTTCGCCCGCAAACATCACCTCGATGTATTGGCGGCTTATGAAATAGAAAGCTACCAGACAGACCACGCTTCGGGTGAAAAGTCCAAACTCCCCAGTGATAAACTGACAGAACCGGATAATGCCGCCGTATTGAACAGTTTCAAGTCTGCCACCCAAGCCTATCGGATGATTTCTTATCTATCACGACTGAATTATGACTATGACGACCGTTACTACATCGCCGGAAGTTACCGTCGCGACGGAAGTTCACGTCTTTCACCCAACAACCGCTGGGGAAATTTCTGGTCTGTGTCGGGTATGTGGCATTTGGGCAACGAGAATTTCATGAAAGCCGTAAAGCCGGTTTTGAGTGATGTCAAGATACGTGCCTCGTATGGTGTAAACGGAAATCAGCCCGGTTCATACTACGGCTACAAAGGATTGTACAGTTATGGAGAAAACTACATGGAGGCAGCCGGATCATATGAATCGGCACAACCCAATGATCTGTTGACATGGGAAAAGAATTACAGCCTGAATCTGGGTATCGACCTTTCATTTATCAATCGTATTTTTGCGAGTCTGGAATATTACAACCGGGATACCAAGGACTTGCTTTACAGTCTCCCCATCAGCGCCACTACCGGATTTACCAGTTATTTAAGCAACATCGGACGCCTGAACAACAAGGGAGTAGAGTTTGAATTGCGTACGCTGAATGTTGTTTCCAACGACTTTAACTGGACCAGTGTTTTCAACCTGAGCCATAACCGGAATAAGATCGTTTCACTCAACGGACTATTAGACCAGACGATTGAGGGAACATGGTTCATCCATAAAGTGGGACTCCCCTATCATACATTTTATGTAAAAGAGTTTGCCGGAGTAGACCCGCTGACCGGTTCTGCCCAATATTATCTGAATACAAAAAATGAAGACGGAAGCTACAATCGGGAACTCACCACCGACGCTGCCAAAGCAGAATCCATTCCGTACAAAACCGCTACTCCCAAAGTATCGGGAGGATTCACCAATATTCTGAATTACAAATGGATAGACCTGACCTTTACACTGACTTATTCACTGGGCGGTTACTCGTTCGACAAACTGGGAACTTATATTGAAAACGGCAGCAGTTCCATCTACAGTTCACGATACAACTTGCCCGCATACATGATGAACCGTTGGCAAAAGCCCGGAGATCAGACGGATATCCCACGTTTCGTATATGGTGAACCGGCTACTTCCACCAACTCGTCCCGCTATATCCACAGCACCGATCATTTACGCCTGAAAAACTTTACCCTCGGCTTCACACTACCCAACCAGTGGACTCAAAAGCTGATGATTGACAAAGTACGGGTATATTTCTCGGGAAACAATCTGCTGACCTGGGCCAAATGGAAACAGTATGACCCCGAAACACCCGTTAACGGTGAAGTCTTTTGTGAGGCTCCCGCCATGCGTACTTTCAGTTTCGGAGCTCAATTATCATTCTAACATCCCTATCATTCTAACTAAATAAACAACATAATGAAACGAATTCATATATACATACTTACAGCAATGGCTCTACTGAACAGCTCCTGCTCGGCAGACTGGCTAGACCTTAACACCACCAGTTCGGTAGAAACAGGACAGGCCATCGTAACATTGGACGATGCCCAGATCGCTCTGAACGGAATTTATCGTCTGGCATCCGGCCATAGCTACTACGGAGACAACTATTGGTATTACGGCGATTGCCGTGCCGCCGATGTACAGGCACGTATCACCAAAGGAGACGGAAAACGTGTATCTCCCTATTACGAATACAATGTGCTCGCTTCCGATAATCTGAATATTGTACTGCCATGGAATACTGTTTATAAAGTAATACGACAGACAAATAATCTGATACAGAAAATAGAGTCGGGCAGTATTCAAAGCAGTGATACTAAAGAATTGAACCGCATCAAGTCCGAAGCGCTGGTAATGCGGGGGCTTTCACTCTTCAACCTGACCCGGTTGTTCGGAATGCCTTATACGAATGACAAGGGGGCTTCATTGGGAGTACCCATCGAGACCTCCCCTTCCGATCCCACCCATAAACCGTCACGCAGCACTGTAGCGCAATGCTACGAACAGATAGTCAGCGACATGAGCAATGCACTGTCCGGGTTGAGACAAGAGACATCCAATGGCTATATAAACTACTGGGCAGCTCAGGCATTACTGTCAAGAGTCTATCTGAATATGGGTGAATATCAGAAGGCTTATGATGCCGCTACGGATGTCATCAAAAACAACGGCGGACGTTATCAGCTTTACAGCTATGAGGAATATCCCAATGTATGGGGGCAGGATTTCCAGTCCGAATCATTATTCGAACTTTACATCACTTTATCCGAACCTTCAGGAGGTACGGGCGGTGAGGGTGCTCCGATGGTTTATGCCAACGAAGCAACGGTCGACTGGAATAATCTGATCTTGTCGGAAGATTTCCTGAACCTGCTGAATGAAGACCCCAAGGATGTACGCCACTGCCTGACAAAGGAATCTGTCATCGAAAACAACACCGGACTTCCGGCTGCCGCCATGCACGAGAAAGTCTATCTTGCCAAGTTCCCCGGCAAGACCGGAGATGATCCCAAAACTAATAACATTTGCATCATCCGCCTTTCCGAAGTCTATCTGAACGCGGCTGAAGCGGGACTGAAAAAAGGAACGGATCTTGAAGAAGCACAAGGTTATCTGAATGACATCATCAGCCGCCGTACGACGGATACCAGTCAGCAAGTATCAACGGAGACTTTTACTCTGGACAGGATTCTTAAAGAGCGCCGCAAGGAACTGGTTGGCGAAGGGGAAGTCTTCTATGACTACTTACGCAATGGTCTGGCTATTGAACGCAAGGGCAGCTGGCATCTTGAGACCTTGAAAGCGTCTAACGCACAAAAGATAGAAGCTACCGATCTGAGAATAGCCCTGCCTATTCCGCAAAGCGAGATAGATGCCAATCCGAATATACAGCAGAATCCAAGGTAAGCAACGTCAATTGATGTATACCGTTTCCGGAATAAGCTGGCTATACTCACGTGTTTAGCCTCTTCCCGATTTCAAAGAAAGTACATTTCACCAAAGAATGAAGTGTACCTTCTTTGTCTTTCAGCAGCAGTTCCCACTCTCCGGTTTCTCTCCTCCTTAGTGAACGAATCGATAAAACACCCCCTTTTTCACCGGCATCTATTGTGGGCAGAATTGTTTTTCCTATTTTTGTACTTGACAGAAAATTATTAAGGCTACTTTATGAGAAACATTATTGATAAGATGAACTCTTTGTATCCCATTTCGGATGAAACGATACAAATACTAAAAGAAAATACAGTATTATGTCATTTTCCAAAGAGGCATCAACTGATAGAGGCTGACAAATTTTGCAAATCGGCTTATTTTATTGAAGAAGGAATGACCCGCTCTTTCTGGCTGGTAAACGGAGAGGAAATAACGACTTCCTTTGCGTGCGAAGGAGCGATTGTCTTCAGCATGGATGAATTGTATTATAATAAGATGAGTGAAGAATTTGTGGAAACGCTTGAGGACGTCGTCGCATACAGAATATCACTAACCGATCTGCTCCGGCTGTTTCAGACCAATATCGAACTGGCAAACTGGGGAAGAGTGATTCATACAGACGCCTGCACCGTTCGCACAAAGACCGCCTCACCCTGTCTGCAAAAGAAAGATATGAAGCATTCAAACTTCAGTTTCCTCAAATGTGCCAGCGGATACAATTGGGATATATCGCCTCTTATCTGGGCATCACACTATCAACACTCAGCCGCCTCAGAGCATACAAATAATTCCCATACACGGCAAGATTTTGATGCAGGACAAATTTTTAAACTTATAAATTCCGTATTTTTGCGGCTTCTTCAATGACTAATACTAATTTGAACAATAACTTAAAACATGCAAAAAATCTCTTCCTCTGCATTTGCAGACTCTAAACCTCATTACGTACTCCTTGACGGACTGCGAGGGGTTGCGGCTCTTTTGGTGATATGGTATCATGTATTCGAAGGTTTTGCTACAAGTCCCATAGACCAAAAATTCAATCATGGGTATCTGGCTGTCGATTTCTTCTTTATTCTCTCGGGCTTCGTTATTGGCTATGCTTATGATGACCGCTGGAAAACAACGATGACCCCAAAAGAGTTTTTCAAACGCAGGTTAATCCGTCTGCATCCGATGGTTGTTATGGGAGCCGTTTTGGGTGCTATCACATTTTGCATACAAGGCTGCGAGCAGTGGGACGGTACCCGTGTTTACATATCAATGGTAATGGTGGCTATGCTTCTCAATCTTTTCCTGATTCCGGCTGTTCCGGGCACGGGTCCCGAGGTCCGTGGAAACGGCGAGATGTACCCTTTGAATGGTCCCAGCTGGTCTTTGTTCTTCGAGTATATCGGTAATATTTTGTATGCCCTATTTATTCGCCGACTGTCTACCAAAGCACTTACGATACTCGTTGTGATAGCAGGAATCGGATTGGCTTCCTTCTCGATATTCAATCTTTCCGGCAACTATCATCTGGGAGTAGGCTGGTCGATGATCGACTATAACCTGATCGGAGGTTTTCTACGTATGCTGTTCGCATTCTCTATCGGATTATTGATGTCACGCATCTTTAAACCTGTCCATATCAAAGGTGCTTTCTGGATATGCAGCGTAGCAACTCTCGTTTTACTTTCCATGCCGTACGTTGGCGGTCATACTTCGCAGTGGATGAACGGTATTTACGATGCTATATGCACCATTCTTATTTTCCCGCTACTTGTCTATCTGGGTGCTTCGGGAAAAACGACGGATAAAGGTACAGCCAAAATCTGTAAATTCCTGGGAGATATATCTTATCCGGTATATATCATACATTATCCTTTCATGTATCTGTTCTATGCCTGGTTATGGAGCAAAGAGCCACATATCACTTTCTCCCAGTCATGGCCGGTAGCCTTATGTGTCTTCTTCGGAAGCATTGTGTTGGCTTACCTTTGCCTGAAACTGTATGACGAGCCTGTAAGAAAGTGGTTGAGCAAGAAGTTTCTGACAAAGAAATAAGGTAATTATCATAACAGGGAAGGGTGAACACTCCATTACAGTTACTCTTCAACAAGACATTTTTACACAAGGTATATAATAAAAAGAAGCTTTCAATATCACTGAATTCAGTTTTTTATCGAGAGCTTCTTTCATTATATAACCTAACCAGCATTATATTCATTATACTTATCCGAAAGAAAAGTCAAAATGACCTTCATTATAAATTTCAATTAATCCATTCTTTCGTTCAATCACTACCTTGTTTTCACGAGCCAGCCAACCGACTGCCAGAGCTGTACTTTCCACACTCAGGTTTACTTTCCGGGCAAGTTCGGGAATCGAAATTCCATCAGCCTCATTAAGGGCGTGCCATACTTTGCCTGCGTTGGCACCTACGATTTTCTTATCCATAGTAGTCTTTTTTTTAATCCTTAATTCCGCAACACTTTGATTTAACTTTATTTATAAGTTCCTGAGC
>ERZ1036446.673-NODE-673-length-13913-cov-5.234233_pt1 | contig 13913 bp, 16 predicted proteins | sample MGYA00514226_ERZ1036446 | MGnify/ENA primary metagenome ERZ1036446 (study PRJEB33795, sample SAMN09464922) | human gut metagenome | host: Homo sapiens | place: USA: Stanford, California | collected 2016-07 | study: EMG produced TPA metagenomics assembly of the...
CAGATACGGTTTTGCCGCCTCACGGTCAGTAATGCGAACGTCAACGAGAAATTTCCAAATCTTCCTTTACCCAAAGGGCGGCATGCTTCATGGCTTCCTGTTCTGACAAAAAGCCTTTGCCCAGACTCAACATGGCTTTAAGTGACTGTCTTGACAAAAACGCCATCGGAATGTGTGCTGCAAGCAGCAAACAGGCAAGACCGAAAGCGCCGGAATGGACCATAACGCCAATCGGTAAGCACTGCTCTGTACCTCCTGCGGTTGATGCAGTGCGAACAAAGCAAAGCCGGAAGCGAGCAAAAGAATATTCAGAAAAATAAGAGCGCAGTAGGCAATGCGCTGGCCGGCGTTGTAGCGGCCTTGGGGAGGAACGCTGCCCGGCTTCTGCGGTCGATTCAATATCTTGCTTGGATACCCGCCCAAACATTTGAGCCAAGCCAGAAACGGACGATCGGTTCGGAAAATTTCAAAGAGCATTCTTTGAAAGCGGGATTTTGCAAAAAGGATGTATGCGCTCAACAGTACAGCAAGAGCAAATCCAAAGGCAAAATGGACTCCGATCGAAAGGTGCGTCGGCTCAAGGTTGGCTCTGGAAGCGGAACCGATGAGAATGCCTGTTGCGGCGAGAACGGCCCAGAACAGAGCATTGAATAGGTGAGTAAGCTGGTTGCTTAACTCAAAACGACGAATCAGGACGGATCGCATGGCTGAGACCTCTTTTAAAGGGAAGGCGCCTGCGACCTACAAGTGAGACAGACCGCGGCGCATAGGTCAGGAAAAAAGCCAAAACGTCAAAACTTGAGCTTCGGCGGCATGTTTGGGATCGCGCCACGATCTGTGCACAGAATAGTCGACTTCAATGTAAAGATGCGTTACGCAACTGTCAGACTTTGGTAGCAAACGAGTTCGTGCCGCTTCAATTCAAGAGTCCTTTGGCCGTGTGACACTCGACGCAATATCTTTTATTTGTCCGTTTGTCTCAAAACAAAACTCAAATGGCAGTGCGGCAGTTGTAACTGCCTAAAGTGCGGGTGTCTGCAGCAAACGCATGCAACTTTGCTGCTCAACGGATTTACGAACTGACAATGGACACTGCACTATTCGATCTTTTTGTCGATTCTTTCTGGCAAATTCTGCTGCCGGGTTTGACCGTGACCATTCCGCTTACGGCGATCGCCTTTTCCGGAGCGCTCGGCATCGCGGTTGTGGTGGCGCTCATCCAGTACGCACACGTGCCTGTACTGAAGGATCTCGCGCGCTTTTATATCTGGGTCACGCGCGGCACGCCGCTTCTGGTGCAGCTCTTCGTCGTCTTCTACGGTCTGCCCCATGCAGGAGTGCTGATCAATCCGTTCGTCGCAGCGGTAGTCGTCTTTGCTGTCAACGAGGGTGCCTACTGCGCCGAAACCATCCGTGCGGCACTCGAATCTGTTCCTGCCGGGCAGCTTGAAGCAGGCCTGTGCAGCGGCATGAGCTATCTGCAGACGATCACCCGAATCGTGTTGCCCCAGGCTTTCCGAACAGCTTTCCCGACGCTTGGCAATTCGCTCATTGCCATGGTGAAAGACACATCACTTGCGGCCAACATCACCGTCACGGAAATGTTTATGACAACGCAGCGGATCGTGGCACGCACCTACGAACCTTTGTTGCTCTACATCGAAGTCGGCTTGATTTACCTCATTTTTTGCACGGTTCTTACGCGTCTTCAGAGTTACGGCGAGAAGTGCCTGAGAACCTATGTCTCCCGTTGAGACAAAGGAACATCGCATGCTGTTGAGTGTTGAAAATCTGCGCAAGACCTTTTCGGGCACACCTGTATTGCATGGCATCGACCTGGAGGTCGAGAAAGGCGATGTGGTCGCGATCATCGGGCCGAGCGGATCGGGAAAGACCACGCTTTTACGTTGCTTGAATTTCTTGGAAAAGGCCGACGGCGGCCGGATGACCTTTGCGGGCGAAACGTTTGACCTGGCGAAGATCTCCCGCAAAAACGTTCTGAGTATCCGCAAGCGCACGGGTTTCGTATTTCAAAACTACAACCTCTTTGTGAACAAGACGGCGCTTGAAAACATCACCGAAGGACTGATCGTCGGAAGAGGAATCAAAAAGGGACTGGCACAGGTCAAGGCGCATGAGCTGCTGGCTCGCTTTTCCCTGACACACCGCGAAAACGCCTATCCGAGTGAACTCTCGGGAGGCCAACAACAGCGCGTAGCCATCGCACGAGCGCTCGCAGGGGATCCGGACATCATTTACTTCGATGAGCCCACATCCGCTCTTGACCCGGAACTTACGCGTGACGTGCTCTCGATTCTGAAGGAGCTTGCTCAACAGGGACTCACGATGGTCGTCGTCACGCACGAACTCACCTTTGCCAAGAGCGTCGCCAACAAGGTGGTTTTTATGGAAGCCGGACACGTGGTGGAAGCAGGAGACGCACAGACGATCTTTGGGAACCCGAAAGAACTCCGAACAAAAGAATTTTTGGAAACGCTTGTCTGAGCACCAAGCAAACAATCGATTTGGGAAAGGGAAAAACGTATGACAAGAAACCTCAAAACACTGACGATGCTCGCATCCGCTGTTTTATTGGCGGCGACACTCACAGGATGCGGAGAAGACGCTAAGACTGAGACTGCAGCAAAAGCAGCTCAAGCGCGAACGCAGGATCTGTTGGAAACAATCAAGTCACGCGGCACGATCACGATTGCCATGGAAGGAACTTGGTCTCCGTGGACCTATCACGATAAAGACGGCAAACTGACCGGGTTTGACGTGGCCATCGGCGAGAGAATCGCCCAAAAGATCGGTGTCAAGGCTCAGTTTATCGAAGGCAAATGGGACGGGCTGCTCGCGGGGCTCGACGCGGGACGTTATGACTTGATGATCAACGGCGTGGGCATCACCAAGGAGCGCAGTCAGGCATACAGCTTCTCGGATCCTTACGCCTATGACCGTGTCGCAGTGATTGTCAACGACGATCGCGCCGATATCAAGACGATGCAGGATCTCAAGGGCAAAACAACGGCCAACACCATTTCAAGCACTTATGCTCTGGCCGCTGAAGAAGCGGGAGCCAAAGTGATCGGTGTGGATGATCTCAACCAGACGTTTGAGCTTTTACGCTCAAGGCGCATCGACGCAACGCTCAACTCGGAAGTGACATACCTGGACTACACCAAGGCTCATCCGGAAGCCAAGATCAAGATTGCGCTCTATACGCCGCAGGCTGGTGAAATCGGCATTCCTCTGAAGAAATCGCCGCAGACCGAGTCACTGCGCAAGATCGTCAATGAAACCATTGCAGAATTAAGAGCATCGGGGGAACTCAGTAAGCTCTCGGTACAGTTCTTCGGGATTGATATCTCAAAGAAAAACTGAAGCTTGCAAAGCAATTTGGCCACTATTGACTCTACAGCCCGGAGCTTGCGCCCCGGGCAAATTTTTTTACTCACAAAAAATTGGGGAAATACGGCGAATCTATACTCGCTCGGTTGATGGCAGAGAATCGTGCAAAGAACGCGTTCGAAACAACTACTTATGCCTCTGGGGGCTCAGTTAAAAGCCATTCACAACCGATGAGTGCAATTATCTTTGCACGCACTTCAGCCAGGACTTTAGCCGGTATTTTTTCCTTGAAAACCGCATTCCTCGCTTTCCAATCCAGATTTTTTATGTGATCGGAAAGCACAACGCTAGCTTTATTCGTTGACGGTACGACAACTTCAAAAGGGTAACCTTTGATGTGCGTTGTCATAGGGCAGCAGAGCATCAAACCGGTTGTCCTGTTATATACCGCTCCACTCAGAACAAGGGCAGGTCGACGCCCTGCCTGTTCATGGCCGCTTTGCGGGTTGAAATCAAGCCAAACGACATCGCCTTCATCGGGAACAAAGCGTTCACGATCCATCACCAAACCTCCTTACCCACAGGCTCATCCTCCGGTACATCTGGCAAGTTATCTGGAGAAATCTTGGCGACCAAGTCAGCAAGCACATATCTGGGCAACGGCGTGATCGGTTTAATCGTCCATCCATCAGCTGTCTTGCTCAAGTTGACTTTCGAATTCTCCGATATTCCGAGATCGTCTCGCATTGCAACAGGCAAGCGGATAGCCAAGCTATTGCCCCATTTACCAACAGTAAGTTCCATATCGTCCCTCTATATAATATCTAGGATATCTATGATATTTGATTGTATCAGCATTCCGTCGTACATGGAAGACAACTTATCGAGATAAGAAAAATTGGGTACTGACGAGTAACTTGACGACAATGATCACTGTGCTTCAGCAGTCTCTACCTAACAACAAAAAAGCTTCGACTTTCGTGAAAAGCAACACGAGAATCGAAGCTCAAGGCGTGAAACCACGCCACGGATAAGGAGACCCTTAATCCGTTCTACGGCGGAAAAATTTAGCGAAAGACCTTATTGATCACTTCGTCGACGCAGGCCAAAACAATCAGACTTTTTTCATTTTTCTCTCCCGGTTTGAAGGCGGCTGCGCCGCCCAAACTCAACTATGCTGACTTGATCAAAGTGCTTTCGATCTTATGTTTATCGAGAAATCGGCAGTGTTTGCCAGTTGACAGTCAGGCAGGGCGAGAAGAAAAATTACGGGTAAACCCGAGTGTAAAACAACAACACGGAAAGTTGAGCAGGCTGAACCATTGGCATGCTTAAGTCGTGCAAACTGGTGAACCAGAACAACTCGGGCGAGAACCGCCTTGAATAGAGCTGATAGGTCAATCACGCCAGCGACGGACTTGTGTTTCAAGCGAAGTATTGCCAAAGCGTCTTGGCAAAAAGAGCTAGCAACACAATGAGAATGATGGGCCGAACGATTGCAGTGCCGTTTTTAACAACGAGCGTTGCACCCAGATAATGTCCAGCTATTCCGAAGAGCCCGGCAATCAATCCGAGATGCCAGTCGACTTGTCCTGCCAGAGCGAAAGTCACAAGCGCTGCGCCGGCACCCGCAATGTTGACGACCTTGGTTTGCCCGGAAGCCTCGCGTACATCCAAACCGCCGAGCGTAGAAAAAGACACGAGAAGGAAAGTCCCGGAACCGGGACCATAAAAACCGTCGTAGGCATTGCACACAAAGGCGCAGGAAGACAATATGCCGACTCGTTTGGCATAAGGCATATCGATGTGTTCTGTGTCGTGCTTGCGTTTTCGCAAAACAATTGCGGCAACGATCGGTAACAAGACCAGAAGGATGATTTCAAAGACTTTCGGCGGAAGGTTCAAAGCAATGGACGCGCCCGCGTAACTGCCGACGAAGGAAACCAAAACAGGAAGAGGGGCTAGCTTCCAATCCACAAAGCCGCTGCGGGCGAGCTTGAAGATTGACGCGGCCTTGCCCATGCAGCTTGAGAGTTTGTTGGTACCGATTGCCATATGCGGCGGGATGCCTGCCAGTAGATAGGCAGGCACGGCAATCAGAGCGCCGCCGCCACCGACGGCGTCGACAAAGCCGCCAAGAAAGACCAGCGGACAAACAACCAACAGAGTATTGAAATCCATTTCGATACAGAACGAAACGTGTAACGAAATCAGTCTAACACCGGGATAATCTGCAGGCTAGCGCTGTGATAGGCTTGTCCGAGAAGATATTTCTGCCAGATGTCTGTTTTGCCATGCCGCGCTTTTCGCTTTGTCACCGCTATCTCAACGCCTTTCTCGTCTGTGCCCACGAAAAGAGCTTTTCCAAGGCCTCCAGGCTCCTCTACGTTTCGCCTACAGCTCTAATCAAGCAGATCGAACAATTGGAGGAAGGAATAGGGACAACTCTTTTCGAGCGAACTCCGCGGGGACTTGTGCTCACGCGTTCCGGATCTGTTTTGCAAAGCAAGGCACAGAATTTCGTGCAGCACGGCGATGCGTTGCTGGCAGACGTACGTACCGCTGCGGATAGTCGTGATATCAACGTCGGCACTTCGGACGTGTTTTCCGGGCGATGCGTCATCGAGCTGTGGTATCGGCTACAAAAACGACTCTCAACGTCAGCATCCCGAATTCGGTTGATTTCCTATGCCAATGATCGCCGTCGTGCTGATCAAATCCTGACAGGTTTGGGCAGTGAAATTGATGTCATTGCCGGCGTCTTTGACGATCGCTTTCTCTCGCACTACGACTGCAGCGGACTGGTTCTTGAGCGTGTACCCATTGGATGTTGTGTGGCGGCAACGCATCCTCTGGCAGGAAAAACAAGCGTCACGGTCGACGAACTTTTGTCCTACGAGCTCTTTGTGCTGGAACGCGACCTTCTGGAAGACTTCGATGCAGCTCGAGATGCGCTCGACGCCAAAACACCGGTGCCGCGTGAGGTCGAATTCAACTTTCTTGATCTGGAAGTCTTCAACCGTGCTCAGGCAAGCGAAAGCGTGATTCTCAACATCCCGTACTGGACGGAAGCCCATCCGCTTTTTCGATGGATTCCGATCGAGTGGCCGCTCACGGCACGCTTCGGCTTGATCTATTCCAAGACGCCCTCTGCGGGACTCCAGGACTTCATTGACGAGGCAGCTAAAGAAACTCGAACTTGAGCATGAACCATTGGTTCACGCTCGTAAAAAAAATTGTCCTTCTAAAATAAGAACTTTGCTTCTACCATTGCCTTTAACCGTAAACTTTTTTCGCATTGGGAGAAGCTTATGTCAAGTACCATGAAGGCCGCCGTCCTGACCGGCCCGAAACAGATCGAAGTCAAGGAAGTCCCCGTTGCCGAACTGCGTCCTGGAGACATCCGCATCAAGGTGTCGGCTACCGGCGTTTGCGGCTCCGATATTCATATGTGGATGACCGGCAAAGGCTGGAACCCAAACCACACGGGCGAGTTCTGGATGGGACACGAATTCTGCGGCGTTGTCACCGATCCCGGCGCAACTGACTTCAAGGTGGGCGAGCGTGTCGTCTTCTGGGCCAACCTCTATTGTGGCGAATGCGACATGTGCAAAGCCGGGCTCGAACACCTGTGCCGCGACGTCAACGGCACCAACTACATCGGATTCGTCTGCAACGGCGCCTATGCTGAAGAGTTCGTGGGGCCGGCTCGACTTGCCTACCGATTGCCCGACAATGTCACGGACACCGCCGCCGCTCTGATCGATCCTCTGATGGTGGCGTACCACGCCATCCACCAGGCAAAGATGCAACTAAACGACAAGGTTCTGGTCATCGGCACCGGCATCATTGCGCAGATGATGGGGGAACTGGCCAAAAAAGCTGGGGCTTCCTTTGTGGCAATGTCTAAGACGAACGATAGGAAACTTGCCAAAGCCCGTGAAATCGGCGTCTTTGACGCTTATCTCGACGGCAAGAATCCCGACCGCCGCGAAATGTACAGTGCTGTTTCTAACGGCGGCTTTGACGTCGTCTTTGAAGCCGTGGGTTCATCGGCTGCCATGGCCGCAGCATTGGATGCCGTGAAACCCGGCGGCAAGATCGTCACCGTCGGCAACTCCATTGAGCCGACGATTGAGATCGACATCAACCGCCTGGTACTACGCGAAACGCACTTAATCGGCAGTGTCTCGTGCACGCGCAAGGAATTCTCCGAAACCATTGAACTTATTGCCAACGGCATGATCGATCCAGACCGTTACATCACCGACATCGTAGGGCTTGAAGGCCTGCAACATGCTTTTGAGCGCCTGACATCAAAGACCGATCCGGTCGTGAAGATCGTGATGAAGCCGACTCTCTAAAGGAACTGAAAATGTCCGAAAAGAAAACCGAAATGGTCACCAACCGCCGCAGCTTATTGAAGCTTGCAGCTGTAACAGGCATCTCTATGGCGGTACAGACGTCTGCCATCGCTTCACAGAAAACCGAGACCGACTCTCCGAAGGACAATAGAGACACTTTGCCGCATCGTGTGCTCGGCTAAGGAGAAGCGGCTTTTGAAGTCTCGGCTCTTGGCTTAGGTGTGATGGGCATGACGTACAACCGCAGTCAGCATCCCGACAAAAAAGCCTGCATCAGACTTTTACACGATGCGGTAGAGCACGGCGTGACGCTTTTTGACACAGCCATTATCTACGGGCCGCTCAACAACGAAGAACTCGCCAGCGAAGCGCTGAGTTCTCTGCGCAATCGCATCAATGTCACGACCAAGTTCGGCCACGAAGTTATAGACGGCAAAGCCACAGGTCGACAAGACAGCCGGCCGGCCACAATTCGCCGCTATTGCGAAGAATCCTTGAAGCGCTTGCGTCTGGAAGCCATTCCGCTCTTCTACCAACATCGCTTTGACAAGAACACTCCGGTTGAAGATGTGGCAAGCACTCTGGCTGATCTGATCAAGGAAGGCAAGGTGCTGCACTGGGGCATGTGCGAAGTCAACGCTGAAACCATCCGCAAGGCGCATGCAATCTGTCCTCTTACGGCTATTCAGAGCGAATACCATCTGATGCATCGTGAGGTCGAGACCAACGGCGTACTTCAAACCTGCCACGAGCTCGGCATCGGTTTTGTGCCGTACAGTCCCTTGAACCGCGGGTTCCTTGGCGGTGACCTCAACGAATACACCGTCTTTGATGTAACCAACGACAACCGTCATACCTTGCCGCGTTTTACACCGGAAGCCATGCGCGCCAACTACCGCATCGTGGCGGCACTCCAAACCTTTGGACGAACCCGCGGCATGACAGCGGCTCAGGTAGCTTTGGGGTGGCTTCTTCAAAAGGAAGACTGGATCGTTCCGATTCCCGGAACAACCAAATTGTCTCACCTCGAAGAAAATCTGCGTTCGCTTGACTTCAAGCTCTCCAAAGAAGAGTGGGCCGAGCTTGAAAAGACTGTGTCTGCGATTCCGATTATAGGAAATCGCTATAATGCCGAGCAGCAAAAGCAAGTGCAGTAATAATTTTGAAGGGCGTTGATAGTCATTTCTCAAATGAATACTTCAACGCTCTTTTTTGTCTGTTTTTTCCCAATAGCATCCCTAACTGTACGAAAAGCAAAGTTAGGTAAAGCCCGAAGTTATTGCCGCAATAGGAGGTGATAATTGTTCTCACCAAGAACTTTCGGAACTTTACCATGCACTATTTCTTCGAACTTTTGCTTCTCGCAGGTCTCGTTGCCCTGTTGATTCAACTGCCCGCCAAATTTCTCGCAATAGCTTTCGCTGCAGGCGCCGTTGTTTGGTTTTTACTGCCGGGCGGCTTGCCCGGTGGATTTCACTTTGGAATCGGCTGCGATTGGCTTGCGCGATTCGGTGGTGGCATGCACCACGGTTTCGGGCACTTCGGCTTTCCGTTCCATGGTTTAGGCGGGTTACTGACCGTTGCACTGTTGATCGCGGTTGTCTGGTTCGCCTGGAAGGCTTTCGGGCAAAATAAGAGCACGGATAAGACGAACGAAAACGTCTGATGCAGTATCGACGCGGCTGGTCTATCCGGCCGCTTTTTTCGTCGAGGTTCAAAGAAAATGAAGAAGCTTTCGTTGGCAGTGATCGGTTGCGTCTTGTTGGCCGGATGTGCTCAGCCTCAACAGTCCACGCCGCCCGAAGCAAGCAAATCGGCACTGCTGCCGATCGTGCAAACGGTCACTCCGGAAGACCCTATCCTGAAAGCTAACGAAACAGTCACGCCGTACGTGCTCTTTGACAAGGCGATTCGCATCGGCTCGGTCGACGCCCGGTTTTCGGACTTCTACGTGCTCTTCAGTCCCGACGGAAAGCTCGCTCACCTGTATTCAGACGCCGGAAAGAAGCATGAGACATTGCAGCGCCGGTCGCTGCCCAAAGGCGGCTACGTTTGGAATGTTGAAGACGACGACACCAAGAATCTGCGTCACAAAGACGGTGTTTGGACCATTGAAAAGCGCATGAAACTCATTGCCTCGCAGTCCAAATCTGACGTGGACGCGTCGCTCGGTCCGTGGGAAGAGGAATACTTCGAAGGCGTGCTGCCTGCGGCTTCCTGCCCCGGCATCCGCTATCAGCTCACGGTGCGCCACCGCTCTTATAGCGGCGACGGAGCGTATCACCTTGCGATGACCTACCTGGAAGCGGAAAAGGGCAAGGACGTGACGTTCGAGTCAATCGGCAAGCGCCTCACCCAGCGCGGTACATCGGAAGACAGCGACGCCACAGTTTGGCAGCTCATTGACGACAACGGCAAACATGAGGCCAATTTCGTTTACGAACCCATGAATCAGACGCTCACGTTGCTCACGAAGGACTTCAAGCGCATCGAGTCGAAGCTCAATTACACGCTCAAGCGTACGAACAAGAAGCAATGAGCTTAATGTGCAACTGGTTAGCGGCGGTCAACCTTTTCTAGCGTTGATCGCCGCATTTTTACCGGCACGTCGCCCCATCACTAGGCAGTTGGTCATGCTCGCGCCGCCCAGTCGGTCGGTGCCGAAGATGCCGCCAGCGATTTCTCCTGCCACGAAGAGCCCTTGCATCGGTACCCCTTGCACCGACAAAACGCGCGCGTGCTCATCCGTGCGGATGCCGTCAAGCGTTGTGTGTATGTAGATTGATTCTCTGCCGAAGTAAAAAGGCGGCTGCTCGATGCGCTGAGAAAAGATCGTCTTCCCGGTGATCTCGTCGTACCCCTTATCCACGCTCTTGTTGTAGGTCTCGATTGTCTTTTTGAGAACCGGGGAGGGGACGTGCATACGACTAGCCATCTCTTCAATGGTGTCGGCTTTATAGACAATGCCGTTGATGAGCTTCAGCCCCAGCATGGCGCCCTTGTGAGATCGGGCGTCCGTGATCACCCAGCAGCTGCGGTCTTCAAGGTCAAGCATCTTGTCGGTGATGACCTTCCAAGGAAGGGATTCGTTCACAAACCGTTCGCCTGCGGCATTCACATAGATGTCGCCGCCGTCGTAGTCCAACAATCGGCCGCCCCAGAAGGGCAAAAGCTGCAGGCCGAAGCCGTCGGTCACCGCGGCGCCCACGGCCTGTGCGACGTCCAAAATCTCAGACGTTGCTCCGTCCCAAACGGTACCGTAAGGATTGGCAGTCGTATGCACTTCGGCCGTCAGGCGCGGATCAATTCGTGCGCAGCGTTTACGGTCTGCCGTAAAGCCCCCGGAAGCGATCACCAAGCTTTTCGCAACATAGGTCTTCGATATTGTTTTGCCGCCGGCCGATTCCTTCACTCTCACGAACCAGTCGCCCGAAGGGCTTCTTTCAAAGCCCACCACCTGATTGTTCAGTCGGAATGTGGCACCGGCGTCTCTCACGCATCGCGCCATGGCAAGCACGTAGCTGCGGCCTGCGGAGTTGCCGTGCATCGCAAAGCATCGCGGATGCAAACCTGACTTCGCGGTAAAAACCGGACCGAAGAAGACGTCGGTGGATTCGAGCCACTTGAGCGCCGAATAGGAGTCGCGCCAACGCCGTCAGCACAGCCGTGTCGCCTGAGCCGCCGCCGACAGCAAGCGCATCGGCAATAAACTGCTCGACGCTGTCCTGCCAGCCGGATCTTTTAGGATCATGAGGCACCACCGTCGCAATCGATCCGCTTGAGTACTGGCTGTGACCACCGATCAGGGGACCTTTTTCCAGGAGCAGGACGCGGCCCGCAGCGTTTTGCATAGCCGAGTAGGCAGCGGAAAGCCCCGCAAGGCCCGAGCCTACGACCACAACGGGCCAAACGTCAGGATCACCCGAGCCGTGCAAGTCGGCAGCCTGAATCGACCGAGGCAGAAGCATAGAGGCACCGGCTGCGGCGAGCCAATTTCGGCGAGAGACGTTCATTTGGGCTCCTTGCCATGCAGGACATTGTCGGGGTGCTTTTCAAGCCACTGATAGGCTTCCAAAGCGCTTTGCACATTGAGTTTGCCGTAGGCGTTGGCCTTGTGCATCTTGACGGTTTCGGCGCCGATTCCGAGCACTTCGGCAATTTCTATGTTGGTCTTGCCTTTGGCGGCAAGCTCCACAACTTCCTTTTCGCGTGCGGTCAGGGTGTCGAAATGCGCGCGGTAGCGATACTGCCGGGTAGCGGCTTCGTAGGCTTGTATTTTGCAAAAACCTATTTTCCTTGCAGGTCTGAAAAAGACTAGGAGATAAATCATGAAAAAGACTTTGGCTGCTGTTGCAGTTCTCGGTGCATTCGCCGATTCCGCTCTCGCCGCTGACGTTCAGCTCTACGGTATCGTTGATACAGGTCTTCGCTATTTGAGCAGCGACATGGACGCCTCTTTCGCAGGCGTAGGCCAGGAATCGACCGATCAGTTCTCCATGGAGTCCGGTATGGCTTCCGGCTCCCGTTGGGGTATCAAGGGTACGGAAGACCTCGGTAACGGTTTAACCGTCGGCTTCGTTCTTGAAAATCAGTTCAATTCTGATACCGGTGCGAACAACGACAACGATCACTTCTTCCGTCGTGAGTCGTCTCTCTTCATTGAGGGCGGCTTCGGTAAGTTTGCTATGGGTCGTATCGGCTCCATGAACGGTGGCGTCAGCTCCTGGACCAAGCATGGTCTGAGGTCTGCCTTCGGCACGTCTTGGCAGGGCTTCTCTGCAAATGCTGACAACACCTTCGGTAATTCCGGTATCTGGGATAACTCGATTGCCTATGAAACGCCGAGCTTTGCGGGTTTCAAGGTCTTCGCTCAGTATGGCATGGGTACCAACAACAACGAAAACGAATCGCGCAGCGATCGCTACTACGGTATCGGTGCTTCCTACGCCAACGGTCCGTTGAATCTGTACTTCGCTGTTGACTCCATCAACTATCAGAGTGCTGATCTCACTAATTCTCCGTATGCCCACGGTGATGATGTTAAAGACAGTCTGACCATTCGCTTCGGCGGCAACTACGACTTCGACATCCTGAAGATCTACGGCGGTGTCAGCTACTTTGGCGAAGCTCGTCTGAGCATATACTCCGGTGCAGCCGGCAGTTGGTTCACCACCGATATCGGTGGACTCACAGCAGCTAATATGAAGATCAAGGGCTGGAACGTCGGTTGTCGACCAGCATTCCTGCTGCTGGCGGTCAGGTTCTGTTCGGTGCTTCCTATTTGGATGCCGAAGCAGCAGACAGCATGGAAGACGCAAGTAATGGCGCCTACAAAGACGCTGACATTTCTCGCTGGATCGTGCCCGCCGGATACGACTATCCGTTCTCCAAGCGAACCGACGTCTACGATGTTGTGACCTACAACCAGGATAGCATCGACAATGTCGGCGCTCAGGACGTTGATCCTTCCGTGTGGGGCGTGATGATCGGCCTGCGTCACCGCTTCTAATCTGATTTTCTCTTTATAAGAGATCTCGATTAGCTCAAACCCGCTTCGACTTCGGTTGGGGCGGGTTTGATGTTGTTCGGACAATCCAAAACTCACACAAAACACTATCTTGTCGATTGAGTGTTTTTACCTAATTTTTACTCTTCAAAAATTCAAACTCCGGCGTACACTGAAATAGGCTGAGACCCATAAGAATCGCTTAAGGCTTTTCCTAAAACCTGCAGCGTTTCTTGTCCGCCTCAGACATATCGTTTCATTGCTCTGTTTCGAAAAGGAGAGGAGAAATATGAGTATGCGCAAGGTATGTGCAGCATGTTTGACGGCGTTATTTGCTGCCGGTACGGCAACGGCTCTGCAAGCAGCCGATGCGGCTAAGACAGCTCCTTCTACGTTCAAGCCCGGCACCTATACGGCTACCGTTAACGGCCATAACGCTCCGGTTACTGTCAAAGTGACAGTAAGTAAGAACCGCATCGAAAAGATCGACACGTCCAAGAACCTTGAAACAATCGGCGTAGGGCGGGTGGCTCTCAAGCTGATGACCGACAAGATCCTGAAGTATCAGTCTCTCGGCGTTGACGCCATTACGGGTGCTTCCATTTCTAGTTTGGCTCTGTTGAGCGGCGTTGAAAAATGCCTTGAACAGGCCGGTGGCAATCACAACGCCGTCCTTGGCATTGAGAATAACC
>ERZ1036446.677-NODE-677-length-13851-cov-8.040809_pt1 | contig 13851 bp, 9 predicted proteins | sample MGYA00514226_ERZ1036446 | MGnify/ENA primary metagenome ERZ1036446 (study PRJEB33795, sample SAMN09464922) | human gut metagenome | host: Homo sapiens | place: USA: Stanford, California | collected 2016-07 | study: EMG produced TPA metagenomics assembly of the...
ACTTCAACCTTTTTTTGTCCACCGCAACTCGTAAAGATCAATAGGGAAAGTCCTAATGCGCTAAGAATTGTTTTCATAATACAAGGATTATTTGTTAAGTGATTAATTTTCCTGATGGCAAAAGTAGTGCATTTAAATAGAATTGACCGACCTAAATAATCCAAATGAAGGACAATTTTGGTACATTTCACTGAAAAATGAAGGAATGGATAGAATTATATATTCAAAAAAACAGAGTCCAGATACAAAGAAAGTATCTGAATTCTGTTTTCTCAATTATATAATATTGCAAACTATATCTATAATTCGAATGGCTACAGATGAGTTGCCTTGTTCAGCCAAATGGCTAATCCGGCTTCTTACTTTAAACTTTCACAAATTTCCGTATTTACCCTCTTCAAATTCTGTTCATCCAGTTTTATTACTTTGCGGTCGTATGTCATCAATCCGTTCACTTCGATCTCAACATCTGTAGTCTGTGTATAAACAGCAGCCGAGAATCCACGTGCAATCATATCCTTCAGCATATTAGCATACTTCAGATACTCATCAGTAGCTTCTTTGGAAGTACTAAACTGAACATACCCCCAATTACGATTCGGCTCCCAAAGATGCTCCTTCAGCACTAAACCAATTCCTCCATACTCTCCGAGTACAGTTGCACGCTGTGCGTCATATAAATACATCTCCGGACCGGGATAATTATGCAAATCGAGCATATCACCACAGGTATAATGATTACCTCCACTGGCAGGATTCACTAAACGGGAAGGATCATATTGCTTTGTCCATTCTGCTATTTCAGGGGTTTTAAACTGCCCCAAGCCTCATTGAAAGGTACCCATGTGCCAATACAAGGATAAGAGTAAAGGCAGTCGATAATTTCTTTCCATTCTTTACGATAAATAGCCTCTGATTCAGCAGACCGTTTAAATTCTGTTCCCTCAAAATACTTCCGATTCTGCCACTCGGGATTCTTATCGCCACTCGGCATGTCCTGCCACACAATAACCCCTAAACGATCACAATACGTATACCAACGGGCAGGCTCTACTTTTATATGTTTGCGAATCATATTATATCCAAAATCTTTTGTCTTTTGAATATCATATACTAAAGCCTCATCCGAAGGTGCCGTATACAAGCCATCCGGCCACCAGCCCTGATCTAAAAGACCAAACTGAAACAAGTCCTTATTATTCAATTGTAGACGCACAATTCCATTTTTATCGCGTTTCGTTGAATATTTACGCATGGCAGTATAGCTCTTAACCTTATCGATCAACTTATTTTCTGAATATAGACAAATTTCCATATCATATAAAAACGGAGAATCCGGCGACCACCACTTTACATCAGACGGCATAGCAATTTCAACCGGAATACCATTTACGGAACTTCCTACAGCCACCAGCTGCTTTCCTTCTAATACCTTCACCTCCAATTTATCTGAAAGCATCTGATGATCTGTCATAACCTCTACTGTCAACTTATTCCTGTCAATATCAGGAGTCGTCTTGACATTGACAATCGACCGGATTGGCACAGGTTCCAGCCAAACTGTTTGCCAAATACCACTAACTGGAGTATACCAAATACTTCCCGGCTTACCAACCTGCTTTCCTCTGGGTTGAGGACCTTTATCAGTCGGGTCCCACACTTTCACGATCAATTCATTTTCCCCATTCAGCAAGGCAGGCGTGATATCAAAAGAAAAAGGAGTAAATCCTCCTGTATGTTGTCCCACCTTTACCTTATTTACCCAAACATCCGCTTTCCAGTCAACAGCCCCAAAATGCAATAAGATCCTATGTCCTTTCCATTTGGAGGGAACCGAGAATTGACGCTGATACCAAAGTTCATTCTTCTCCCCAAGACTTTTCCCCACTCCGGACAAGCTTGATTCTACAGCAAAAGGAACTAAAATCCGACCATCATAACTTTGTGGCATAGCTTGACCTACCGGAGAAATAGCATAATTCCACAATCCGTTCAGATTTATCCAGTCAGCACGTTCCATAATTGGGCGGGGATATTCGGGCAACACGTTTTCAACATCTATTTTCGCCGCCCATTCCGTCATAATTCGACCGCCAACCGGTTTCCACTGTGCAAATAGATAAACACTATTAATAAGTATCACTAAAGAACATACAATTTTTCTCATCTACATTATTTCTATTAAGAGTATTTTTACTAGGTCAAGTTATTCCAATATAATATCAAACTGATCGTAAGGTGCCGTACGATGTGCCAGATGCCTGGTCAATTTTGAAATCCCAAACAAGGGAGAATAAGTACGTACTTTGATCGTTTTACCATCCGGCATAAATTCCAGAATGCGAAGCCAACCATCCCCTCCGTTCCCTTCCGGACCGCCTCCTACATATTGTACATTAAACGTCATTTGTGATACATCTTTCCCGGCACTGTTCTTATCCACCCGATAAGCCACATTATTCTCATATTCACCGGTGCCTCTTCCCACATGTCCGCAAAGTACGAGACGGATATTGGAAGAAGGATAAATAAGTTTCTCCCAAATAGCCTGCCCCGAGTTTTGTGGAGAAATCTTATACCCATCTTTCGTAACGCGCTTATTACCTATATCAAGATAAGAATGAGTGATAAAAATCACCTTATGATTCTTGTATTCCGGCTTGTTTACCAAATTTTTCGCCCATTGCAGCACTTCATCACGAGGCACAAACTCTACTGCTATAACCAAAATCTTTCCCCATCCCGGCTCATCAAACTCAAAAGCCGAATTCTCTAAAGACGCCCTGCCTTCACGATTAGGAAATTCACTGACACAGATATTCCGCCAGGTAGAATTACGTTCAAAAGGAATATAATCGGGAAAATAAGTACGACCGTTTTCTGCGGCTTTGTATCCATAATCATGATTGCCTGCGGCAATAATATAAGGTACTTTGTTATCCAGTCTTTTCAAAGCCTGCGATGCTGCCTCCCACATTTCACGACTGGTCTGGTTCAGCATCTTACGGTTTAATACATTATTATCATTCTGCTCCACCAAATCGCCTGTACAAAGGACAGCTTTAATTTTAAGCGACTCTATATTGTCCGCAATCCATGCGGTACAAAGATCAAAAAGCGGCTGGTTAATATCATACTTGGTATATCCCTGTGGATCACCGAGCAAAATCATAGAAAAGGATTCCGGATTGACCAATTTCTGGGGATCAGCCCGATGCTGCGCCGGGAGACAAGTAGCAGAAGCACACAATATCCCGGCCAATAAATAGTTGAATAGTTTCATAAGTTACTCTTTTTCTTCTTCGTTTTTAAATACAGGTGCACGAGATACGGATGCCGGTGTGCCATTAGTAATATAAGGCCAGCCATCACTGCTCCATTGTATGCGGTCACACATCAATTGACGACCATTATCTATTTTCGCTTTCTGCCAAGCATGATAGAAGAACCAGTCGTTACCCTCGTCATCCGTGATAATTTCGGAATTGTGTCCGGTTCCGGCAAACAGGTTATTACCCTGTAGAATTACTTCATTATAACTACTATTTTCTTTCATCACAGTACCGTTTTTACCCACATAAGGACCTTCGATATTTTTAGAACGCCCCACCACTACACGGTACGTACTTCTTTCCTCTTCACAACAACTACCCGTAGAGCCAAATAGATAATAATAATTCCCGCGTTTATGAACCATGATGCCTTCTATTGAAGGACCCGCTATCTTTTCGGAAACAGCCCCTTTAATGGATAGACCGTCAGCACTTAACTCTACATAACGGATACCTCCTTCATAGCCTTTAGAAGTACTATTATAACTTCCCCAGAAAAGATACTTCTTACCATTATCTTCAAAATAACAAGGGTCGATGCACTGCATAGTACCAGAATTGTAGTCAAGAAGTTTTCCGTGATCCGTAAAAGGCCCTACAGGAGAGTCGCTGACCGCCACCCCGATACAACTATTCTTAGGCAAGTCCCAGTGCCCGAGAGTATAATAGAGCACATATTTGCCATTGATATAGTTAATGTCCGGAGCCCATAAGCGAGTGTCCGGCTGCCAGTTCGGTTTTTGCAGAAAGGCTGCCCCAGCATAAGTCCACTGTGTCATATTAGTAGATTTGTAAATCGGAATATAGATATTATCCTGTTGGGTAACATACAAATAAAAGTTCCCGTCTGCCGCATGAATTATTGTCGGATCAGGCAACTGTTTGCCGACTATAGGATTGGAGAATGAAACAGGGTTAGGTGTACTCCCCCCACCCCCATTTCCATTACCGTTACCCGGCCCATCCGGTTGTTCGTCAGAGCCACCGGAACATGCCATGATACACAATGCTGTTGCAATTAAAAAAGATAATTTTTTCATATATACTTTATTAGTTAAAACTAAGATTAATTTATCCAACCTTCATTCTGTTCCAAATTCGAGTTCATTTCCATTTCTTTAGCAGGAATAGGCCAGCTCCAGCACTGATCTCCCAACCAGTACCAGGTATAAGTCGTTTCACCCCACATCTGCATCAGACCGTTACGATTATTATCAAACTTCTTATCTTTCCACGTTCCCCAACGCAATTCATGGAAATACATGGAATCTTCGCCACCGATTTCCCAGTAATACTCATTCCGGATACGTTCACGCAAATCACTCTGCCCGTTAACTTTCGTAGCAGGATAAGTTGCATTATTCAATTCGACATGCCCTGCACGACGTCTTACTTCATTAACACATCTGATTGCTTCGCTTTCATGGGTACTTCCCCATTCATTTAGCGCTTCTGCTTTCAGGAGCAATACTTCCGCATAGCGTATTAATGGAATATCCAATCCATAAGTATCACGTTCTGTCTGTTCCAGACCTTCAGGTACAAACTTTCTCCATAGATAGTAAAACTTATCGTTTGTATCAGTACGGATATCAAAAGGCTCTGCACTGTCCGAGCCACGATAAGGCCAACGCAATGTATAAGTATGAGCTATTCCAGAAGAAGCACCATTGTATTGTGCGTAAGGGGTAATGACAGCCATTTGCAGACGTGGATCACGGCTCTCGTAAGCTTTTTTGATACGTGCTTCATTGCCACTATCCAGATATTTGCTCATATCGGCCCCATAGGCAGCCATACGTTCCTTTTCCGCCGCAGACAGTCCATCGCGTAGAAAAAACACCACACGTTCTTTTTCTTTCATCGCACTATAGCCCGGCAAGTAGTTATCCCAATTAAACTTTTCTCCGGTCGCCGTCTCAAAAGATTCTACAAAATGCGGATTAGGCAAATAGTTATTCCACATAGAACCTGCTGTACAACGGTTGCCGTAAGTGATGTTCCTTGTATTGGAGTAGCCATATTGCTTGATGCATTGCACAGAGAATATCATTTCTTCACATTGTTCATTTGCTATTTTCAACAACTGCTTATAACTGGTAGCACCGGCCTTAGTATATAACCCGAAGCCACAGTCAGCCACAGAATTAAAATCATCAACCGCCGCCTCCCAATTCTTCTGCCACATATATACTTGTCCGCGTAATGCATAAGCAGCTCCTTTGGTTACCCGTCCATAGTTAGAGTCACCCGAATTATATTTACCCGGTAGATTGGGTTCATTCACACAATCTGTCAGATCCTGGAGTATAGCCGCCCAAACATCCGCTTCTGAAGAACGGGCTTTGTTACCGTTTTCAGGACTCGTGATTGCATTCATATATAACGGCACTCCTTTATACAAGATATTCAAGCGCATATAAGCAAATGCACGCAAGAATTTACATTCGGCGATAGCCCGTTGCTTCTCTCCGGTCGACATATCAGGAACCTGACCAATATTATCTATCACATCATTAGCACGATAGATAAAAGTATAAAAACGTTTATAAATATCACTGAACAGGCCACTTGAGGGAGTAGCTGCTCCTGTACAATTAGGCATTCGCTTAATCCAGTTCTTGTCTGTATCCATCACAGAAGAATAAGCATCCCATGGAATCCGGTGCGAATCCAAAATGCCGGAGTTAGGACAATATTGATCCAGAAAGACATTATATACGCCGATAACAGCCTGTTCGGCCAAAGTTGCTTTCGTCCAGATACTACTACCGCTTATGTTATTGGTAGGAGTAGTATCTAAAAAGTCCGCACCGCATCCAGCCATAGAGAAAGACAGCAAGGCAATAGATGCACATCTTACTAATTTCCGAAATATTTTTATTTTGTTTTTCATCATAAAATCGTTTTAGAGTAAGTTTAGAAAGTGATATTTACACCGAATGCATATTGTCTCATAGTAGAATATCCCACTGCGGTACGCATTTCCGGGTCCATTCCTTCATACCCGGTAATGGTAAATAAATTTTCACCGGAAGCAAAGAAACGGATATTCTGTGCATATACTTTTTTCGACAGGACAGCAGGCAATGTATATCCGATAGTCAGGTTCTTCAGTTTAATATAATCCCCTTTTTGCAAATGTACTGATGACTGTGTCATACCACTTTGGTCGTTACCGGAGTTATTTGTCAAACGAGGATTCTTTGAACTCAAGTTCGTGCGCGGATCATTGGGATTTTTGGGATCAAAGAAATAGTGATCGTTTGCTATTGCTTCCCCGATAGCATATCCTTTGATGGTAGCACTGCTGTTCAATGCCAAACGATAGTAGTAAATCTTGAAACCTGCCGCACCGGACCAGTTCATGGAGAAATCGAAGCCTTTCCAATTAGCGCTTGCCTGCAGACCGAAGTTATACTTGGGCACATTGGAACATCCCTGAAACTCATTATCAGCGTCATTACCATATACACCGTCGCCATTTAAGTCTGCATAGATGTAATCACCATACCAAATGCCACTCTTACTGACGTTCTGATGCGGATAAAACTTATACCCTGCCCCTACCATGGCATTCAGCCATTTCATGTCGTCTACTGTGCGGATCATTCCGTCTCTCGGACCACCGTTGATATTGACTGTTCCATCTGCGTTAAAGCCGTTTCCATTACCTTTATATGGTTGCAACATATAGTATTCATTAATCATTTTACCTTCTATTACACGGGTAGATCCTCCGGTAGAGACATCACCGATATTGGTTTGATAAATACGGTTCCCGTTTTCATCTGTCACCCAGCCACGCTGCAACTCTCCTTTGTATTTACTGACCTTGTTCTGGTTATAGGCAAAGTTACCGGATACACGATATTCTACTTTACCGATACGGTCTTGCCAATTCAGGGTCATTTCAATACCGCGGTTAGTCACTTCCGCAATGTTCTGACGAGGGCCACTGGCTGTCCCGAGAGACATATACATATCAGGGCGATATAAGATTCCATCCGTTACTTTATTATAAAATTCAGCCTCAAACGTCAGACGGTTTCTTAAAGTTGCAAAGTCGATACCAATATTCGTAATGGCAGTACTTTCCCACTCCAACAGGTTGTTGGAAATAGAAGTAATTGCCAAACCATTATTAAGGCTACCTCCAAACGCGTACTTTGCCGAGTTGTATACAGCCTGCCATTCGTAGTTACCAATCGCATTGTTCCCTAACTTACCCCACGAAGCACGTAATTTCAGATTGTCGATAGGAAGTCCTTTCATTAATCTCTCTTCACTGATTCTCCACCCGGCAGAGAAAGATGGAAAAAGCCCCCAGCGATTATCCGGAGCAAAACGGGAGGAACCGTCATAACGCATATTAACCTCGAATAAATAACGGCTGTCGAAAGCATAGTTAATACGACCGAAGTAAGAACGGGATGTAAATTCCTCACCTGTACCACCTATGGAAGAAGGAGTAGTAGCAGAACTTGGATCACCCACAGACGAATCTATTAATCCAAGTTTGGCAGTGTCGGTAGTCCGTTTGACAAAACGTTCTTCTTCAAAGCCCAATAACATACCAATATCATGCTTATAAAAAGTCTGGTTATAATTGAGCAAGTGCGTTAATTTCCAGTGGTTCTCACGGACATACGCCATACGGGTATACAAATCGGCAGGATCTTTGGGGGCAGCTATCCACTGATCTGTACTAAAACTATATTTCCCATAATCCGTATTTACGGACATCGATTCATAACGATAATCCTTATAGTTCAGATTAACATCGTATGAGAAGTGTTTCAGAAACTTCACGTTGGCATAGAAAGTAGTGAAGAACTGCGTGTTCTTGATATGCCCTTCCGATTGCGCCATGTCCCACAGAGGATTGTGAGATTGCGGATCTTCCTCGTTCGCTTCCGGCGCACCATATTTTCCGTCATAATATGGATATACGCCCGGTATCATCTTTTGAGTATTAATATTGGTGAGTGAACCGGTATCGCTTTTCTTCTGGTCAGTGTGATACCCCCATACGCGAGTACCAATACGTAACCACTTAGTAATATCCGAATAAACATTGGCACGCAGAAAATAGCGTTGGTATCCGGTATCCTTGATTAATCCCGGATTGTCAGTATAAGATATAGAAAGATTATATCCGGTACGTCCCTCCTGTCCAGTGACGGAAAGCGAATGTTTCATCATCCAGTCGTTACTATATATCTCATCGTACCAATCTGTATTAGGATAAGCTACATAATTAGGATAGCCGGAAGCCGAAATGCCATTCGGATCTTTTTCCGCCTCACGCCATTGATTGATGGTAATGTCGCTGAAAGGAGCAGATTCTCCTATATTAGTAGCAGCTTCGTTCATCAATTCCATATACTTGGCGTAGTTAGATACCGTTTTTATCAGTTTGGTAGGTTGATTCAGTGAAAAAGTAGCATTGTAGGACACGCTGACCTTTCCTGTTTGTCCGGTTTTGGTAGTAACCAGAATAACCCCATTTGCCCCTCGGTTACCATAAATAGCACACGAGGCCGCATCTTTCAGGATGGAAATAGAAGCAATATCGTTGGGATCTACATTATTCAGACTTTGCTCCATCCCATCCACCAACACGAGTGGTGAAGAACTGTTCAGGGTACCTACTCCCCGAATATTGAAAGAAAAGCCTTCATTATATGGAGTCCCGGAGCTTTGCATCACCTGTAAACCGGCTGTCATACCGCTCAACGCCTGCGAAGCACTGACCAAAGGACGGGAAAGTGATTCCTTTTCCAAATTTACCGTAGCAACCGAACCGGTCAGGTTCACCTTCTTTTGTGTGCCATAACCAACCACTACTACTTCTGAAAGCATTTTCACATTCTCTCCCATTACAATGTTGAATGTCGTCTTGCCAGGCGACAATGAAATTTCCTGCGTGTCAAAACCGATATAAGACACTTGCAATTTCTTAGCGTCCTCCGGTATTTCCAGTTCAAATTTCCCTTCCATATTACTCACCGTGCCAATATTAGTACCGGGAATTGATACCGATACTCCAATTAACAATTCATCATTGACATCACTGACGATACCATTGATACGCCGTTTCTTATCTGATTTCTGAACGACAGGCCGGGTGATGATAATATGATTATCTTTTATTTTATAAATTAATTCCTGCCCTTTCAGAATCTGATCCAGTGCCTTGCTTATTGGTTGATTATCTACCTTCACGGTTACTTTACGGGTCAGGTCCACATCATTTTTCTCATATACTAAGGATACATTTCCTTTGACCTCCAACTCCCGGAACGCTTTGCGCACCGTTACGTCCTGCAAATGTAAGGTCACCTGCTGTGCGTGAACCGACAGTGGAAGAACTGCGGCTAATAGCACGAAGAACATGCATTTGATGATTTTACTCATTGATTTAAGTTTTTATATGTATATCTTTTGTTACTAACTCATTGTCTTACAATGTTCTTATTTAAACATTATCCAGGATTGCGAACTAGCTTCATTATCCGCATTTTTCACATTGCCGTTCGTTTCCCAATCGTATCTGCCGGCAACTTTCCCTAAAGGTATCCCTCTATTATCATCCCGAATGACAACAGGACTATGGTAGTTCTCACCAAACACAATGGCATCCGTACAACCCACTTCCTGTAACGCCACCGCTACTTCTCGTAAAGAGGAACCATCACTAAAGACATTCCAAGCTGCTTTTACCGAGTTATAAGAATTCGTAAAACGATTACTTACAAAAATGACCAAGTCTCCTTCTTCCGTGATACCGACAGCCCGGCGTCCTACAGGCTTGCCATCAAAAGTCCAAATGCTTACCGGATTAGCAGCCCATGAATTACTTCCTGACAATGCTCCATCCATTCCTCTGTTACGGGTCGAAGTATTTCTTCCTTCATTAGTGGCAAATGCCTTGTAAAGTTCTGCATTTTCTCCGGCAATCATGATCTGCCCTTTTTGCAACGGATAGGAATATCCACTGATAGCACTGGTTGGAGACCACTGTACCCCATTGGCAGCTTGTTTGCCGGCTCCGCCGCTGGTAAACTTATACAAGTTATTATCTATCACTTCTGCATACGAAATCTCCGCTTTTCCATCAGCTGTAATTCCCAGAGTTCCCGGACAATACTTCAAAGAAGTAGATAGGTTATATCCGAGACGCGGTGCGGATAGCAGCCCACTATCATTCCACCCGAGGCTATAAAATATCGGTACCCAGAATTGCCCGGACAATCCCGGAACAAACAATGAATAATCCATATTATCATTCATGATAGCTGTTGTACGATGTTGAGCAGTGGGTTCAGCCCATGTTACATTGTCTTTATTCATATCCCAGCTAACCTTCATATTTATTCTACCGGCAGGAATAGTTATCAACCATCCCGTATTACCGCTCCTTCCATGCAAGTTTTTATTTTCATAGACAATCATGAAATCAGGAATACAAATACTACTGTGTTGGCTTTTTAGATCAGCAGTAATATTTTTCCAGTTTACCCCTGCGTCAATAATTCCATTTACAGCACTCAACTGATATTTTTTAGTCATGTTGTTCGTATTGTCTTTTACAGTAATAGTAAGTGTGCTATTTAGGTCAACAATCAGGTTCCCATTTTCATCTTTTTGACTGGAGGGATCCGTAGAGATGATTTCTGCGTTATCTGCCAAAGTCGGCATCAACACTACGTTTGCAAATACAGTGTTTTGTTTGAAACGTAACGAAGCGATGCCATTAATAAAGTTAGCACTAACCTGCTCTGTGTTACAAGTAGCCGTTACGCCTCGAAGTAGCTGAGTAGAAGTGCTGAAAATGGTATATTCGATATCATCTGCTCCATCATTCACTTTAATACGGGTGATACCGCTGCTCAAGTCCAGTACAGCATCAGTAGTGAGCGGATCAATGGGCTTTGCCCATTCATCCGCCAGTTTGAGTTTCACATTCACCGCACTTTGGTCGTCCAAAATGCGAAAATCTAAGGCTATGACCCTACTGTTCTGGTCAATAAGACCATTTATCCAGTTCCCTGTGCCATCTTCTGCCTGTATGGCTACCAATGGTTCTTTTACGTACCCCGGATCTTCGGATAAGACAACACCTTTCAGTTCATCTTCTCCGCATGACGTGAATATAAACACAAGGAATGTGCTTAATAGAAAATGTAGTTTTTTCATACAATATTATTTAAATAAGAAATAGCTTATCTTTCTGTCATCCCTGAAAACAATCTTTATCCTGTATGATTTAAACTAAAACAGCTGTTTGTATACCTTATAACTTAAAAAAAGAGTGTCGCGCTATGCTCTTTTACAATTCTTCTTTTTACCATTCATAGAGATTCAGGTTAATATATGCTTTATTGGCCTATTCATTAATATGACAGCCAGATTAATAAAAAGTATAGTGAGAAATGATTCTTTTTTCGTAAAGCCTTTCAACTCATCTTTTTATTGGTGAGTTTGGTCATCTTACATTTTTTCAATACCTTGCCCCCGAATTATCCATCGGAGAAACAAAACCTGTGAGTATTCACCTTAATATATTAACTAATAAATCAAATATACGATTTCTGAAAGACATAATGGAAAAGAACCTGGAAACAGAGATTATCGAGGCCCTGAAATCGGGTAAAGAGGAGGCATTCCGATACATCTATAGAACTTACTATACAGATCTTTGCCGGATAGCGAAAGGGTATTTGACAGACTCTTATCTATCAGAATCTATAGTAGAAGATTTGGTGTATAGCCTATGGGAAAACCGCTCTAAAATAACAATTAACACCTCATTGAAGAACTACCTTTTCAGAAGTGTAGCCAATAAGTGTATCAATTATCTTCAGCTTGAATATGTGAGAAGGGAAACGGCCTGCTCGTCAGAAGACCTGGTCATTTACAGCGATTTATGGTCCTTGGGCGAAAATCCGGTTGAGCATTTAGAGGGTAAAGAGCTACATTCTATTATCCAGAAGACGATTGACGGCTTATCTCCGGAAACCCGGAAGGTATTTTTATTGAGTCGTTTTGAGAACAAAAGACAAGAAGAAATTGCCGAAATCATGGGAATCACTATTCATACAGTGAAATATCACATGCGAAGTGCACTGGATAAGCTGAAAGAAGCAGCAAAATCTTATCTTGCCCTAATTGTAATGTTTATTACGAATATATTTAATTAATATTAAAAAGCAGAGTTATTCACTATACTTCTTCTATTGACAGACTGTCCTGATGATAGCGCAGGTAGGTAATTTTCAATAGATATTAAGTTTAAGATGGTATGAAAGAAGAATTTGACAGACTGATATATGATTTCCTCTCGGGAAGTATCACCAAAGAGGACTTGCATAAGTTGAACGAATGGGTATACTCCGATCCGGAGAATCAGGAATATTTTGAACAGCAGAAACGAATCTGGCTTCTGTCTGCCGAGTATGAAAATGCATCTGTACACGAAGAACGTGCCTATAGCAGGTTTGCGGAACGAATCCGTAAACATAAGAGTGCTCCGGCAGGAAAGGTAAGAAGAGCCTTATTTGTGAAGTATGCAGGTTACGCAGCGGCAATCATTATATTACTGTTTACCACTCCTTTTATAATTTATAATTTTACAACACCTGATGATTCTTTGATTTCCGAAGTATACGCTCCAAGAAAATCGAAATTAAAAATGAAGCTTCCTGACGGTTCTATAGTGTGGTTAAACGCAGATTCCAAGCTTTCTTACTCCGAGAGTTTTAGTCGGAAGAATCGCAATGTCCAACTGGAAGGCGAAGGGTATTTTGAGGTAGCGCATGGAGAGCATCCATTTGTTGTACAAACAGACTCTGCACAGATCAAGGTACTGGGTACTAAGTTTAACGTAAAAAATTATGGTGATGAGAATTATATAAAGGTATCACTCCTAGAAGGTTCCATTGCCTTATCGTGCATCAACCAAGAGTTTATAATGAAGCCTAATCAAACGATGACAGTTAATAAGCTTGACCAAACTTATAAGCTGACCGAGAGTGCTGACTATGCTGAACAGTGGATCAACTGCAAAGTATTCTGGGATGAAATTCCTATGTCGATCATTTCTAAAGAATTGGAGCGCCAATTTGATGTGACATTCGCATTTGAGTCAGAGCAGCTCAAGAATTTGATTTTCCATGGAAGTTTTATTATAGAAACAAATAACTTGGAGAAAATATTGGATATTATGTCTGAAACAAATAAATTTAGCTACTCAATTGAAAAAGATAAGGTATATATCTATTCATTGAAAAAATAAGAAACGATTAAAGAATCTTCAAAAATAATATCATGACCGCACAAGAGTTTTTTAAGAACGATCTGTTTGCCGAAAATGCAGGCGTAGTACTGCTGGAAGCACGCAAAGGTTACAGTAAAGCCAAATTAGAAATAAAAGCCGAACATCTTAATGCAGGTGCCCGCACACAAGGAGGAGCGATCTTTACGCTGGCAGACCTTGCACTTGCCGCAGCAGCCA
>ERZ1036446.680-NODE-680-length-13837-cov-7.232695_pt1 | contig 13837 bp, 14 predicted proteins | sample MGYA00514226_ERZ1036446 | MGnify/ENA primary metagenome ERZ1036446 (study PRJEB33795, sample SAMN09464922) | human gut metagenome | host: Homo sapiens | place: USA: Stanford, California | collected 2016-07 | study: EMG produced TPA metagenomics assembly of the...
ATCTTCAACAGGGTTGATTTGCCGGCACCGTTGAGTCCCAAAACGCCGATCTTGGCGCCCGGGAAAAACGAGAGAGAAATATCTTTGAGAATGAATCGCTTGGGCGGAACCACTTTAGCCACGCGATTCATGGTCATGACGTATTGAGCCATTTGTCCTGATCTTTGATTGAAAATGGAAATTAGAACGTAGAATTATGCCCGTGCCGTGCGAAGCACACAAACGGGGACAGATGATTACCTGTCTGCTATTTTGCCCTTTTGCTCTGTTCGCGGCTGATTATTTTTTCTTGTCTCGCATTCATGGACTCTCTGCGCAAATCTTTGATCTGTTTTATTGCCGGCATTTGCTTCGTCGGTTCGGTGTTTTGCGCAGAAACACCGGCTGTTGCCGAAGTGCGCCAAGCTGATGATCTTCCTGCTACGGAAGCAGAAGTATCTCCCCCGGTTGACATCTGGGATCGCATCCGACGCGGCTACGCCATGCCTAAGCTCAACAACTCCCGAGTGAAAACTTCGCTTAGGAGCTACAGCCGTAATCCTCGCCACATTGAGCGTGTCTTTGAGCGTGCCGGCAAGTATCTCTACCACATCGTTGACGAAATCGAACAGCGAGGGCTTCCCACCGAACTTGCGCTTTTGCCGTTCGTTGAAAGTGCTTTTCAACCCGAAGCTTTGTCGCACGCCAAAGCATCCGGACTCTGGCAGTTCATGCCTCAGACCGGCAACATTTACTCGCTGCAACAGAACTTCTGGAAAGATGAACGCCGAGACGTACTGCAAAGCACACGCGCGGCGTTGGATTATCTGGAAAAGCTCTACCAACAATTTGGTGACTGGCATTTGGCTCTTGCAGCCTACAACTGGGGCGAAGGCAGTGTTTCGCGTGCTATCCGAAGAGCGAAAGCGCGCGGTCGCAAAGCCGATTACGCTCATTTGCGCATGCCCCGGGAGACGGCTTACTACGTACCGCGTCTAGAAGCCATCCGAGAAATCGTGGCTACCCCGGAAAAGTTTGGAATTAACTTGCCGGAAATTGAAAACGCTCCGTACTTTGTCCGTGTCACAAAAAGCCGTGACATTGACATGAAGACCGCAGCCGAACTTGCCGAAATGGATCCCGATGAGTTTCGACTACTCAATCCCGGCTTCAATTTACCGGTGATCGTCGCCAGTCACAATTCCGTCATGCTGCTTCCGATGGAAAACTTGGAAGTCTTCATGGACAACCTGGCAAGTTGGGTCAACACCGGCAAACCCCTTTCAAGCTGGGTGCTTTATCACCTTAAAGAGGGTGAAACGCTTGCCGATGTCGCCCTGAAGTCCGGCATGACCGAAGAGGAACTGAGCCGCGTCAACCGTATTCCTAAAGGGCGCAAGGTATTGGCCGGCTCCGCCTTGTTGGTTGACGCCAACGGTCAACTTGCTCCTGAAATTGCTCAGGAAGAACTCAATGCCGGGCTTAAGCTTTCGGCACCGGAAGTGCGCCGCGTCGTTTATCGCGTCCGCCGAGGCGACTCGATTTATACCATTGCAAAAAAATACGGTATTACACAACGCTCCATCCGTCGCACAAATAATTTGCGAAGCTCTCGCCTGCGCATCGGACAGCGCCTTGTGCTCGTGATACCGCCGCGCGCTACAACGCAACCGCCCCCCGGAAAAAACGTTCATGTGGTCAGACGCGGCGAGACACTTTTTTCAATTGCAAAAAAGTACGGCACGAGTGTCTCTAAAATCCGTATCATCAACAACTTAAGAACGACTCGAATCTCCATCGGACAACGTTTGAAGATTCGCTAAAAAACAAAAAAATCCTTACCGAGGAATAAATCATGGGATTTCTGCAAGGCAAGAAACTTTTGATCACGGGCGTGTTGTCGAACCGTTCGATCGCCTACGGCATCGCCCGAGCCTGCCATCGCGAAGGTGCTGAGCTCGCCTTTACTTATGTCGGCGAACGCTTCCACGACCGTATCGTTGAGTTTGCCAAAGAATTCGGCAGCGACATCTGCCTTGAAATGGACGTCACCAAAGACGAGCAGATCGCAAACGTAATGGGCGAGTTGAAGGAGCGCTGGGGTGGTCTGGATGGTTTCGTACATTCCATCGGGTTCGCTCCGCGCGAATGCATTGCCGGCGACTACCTTGAAGGTGTCGGCCGCGAATCCTTCCGCACCGCCATGGAAATATCCGCGCTGTCCTATCCGGTTCTCGCCAAGGCAGCTCTTCCGTTGATGGAAGGTCGTGCCGCATCGATTCTCGCACTGACCTATATCGGCAGCGAACGTACGGTCCCGAACTACAACACGATGGGCGTTTGCAAGGCAGCTCTTGAAGCTTCCACGCGTTATCTTGCCGGCAGTCTTGGCCCCAAGGGCATCCGTGCCAACGCCATCAGCTCCGGCCCGATCAAGACGCTGGCAGCTTCCGGCATTCAGAACTTCTCAAAGATTCTGACCTACATGGAACATTCCGCTCCGCTGCGCCGTACTGTCACGATTGATGAAGTCGGCAATACCGCAGCATTCCTTCTCTCGGATCTGGCCAGCGGCATCACCGGCAATGTGGCCTACGTTGACGCCGGCTTTCACAGCGTTGGCGTGAGCCCTGTGTTGGTGGAAGAGTAAGTAAACGCATCTACAGATATCAGAAACGGACTCAGGTGATTTAGCTTGAGTCCGTTTTTTTAGTGTAAGTACTTATTGCGTTTGTCTACTTGCGGCGAGCCTTTTCTTTCTTTCGACAATCTTCGCAGACACCGTACAGCGCCAACGAGTGCCCCTCTAGCTCAAAACCCAGACGCACAGCAATCTGTTTTTGGCGTTTCTCGATTTCCCTATCGACAAACTCTTCAACTCGTCCGCAACGCGTACAAACGATGTGGTCATGATGAGCTCCATCATCCATCTCATAGGTTGCGCGGTCATTGCCGAAATAGTGTCGGACGATAAGCCCCGCCGCCTCAAACTGAGTCAAAACGCGATAAACGGTTGCAAGCCCGACTTCGATATTTTCTGCAACCAACTGCTTGTAGATATCCTCAGCCGTCAGATGACGCACCGCCCCGGATTCCTGCGCCTTTTGAAAGAGTTCCAGAATGCGCATGCGAGGCGCAGTCGCTTTGAGTCCGACATTTTTCAATTCCTGTTCGGGCTCAAGCATCTCATGTTCATTGTTTACGCTCATTGGCTATCCTCAAGAGGCTCATTTCAATCCGATACTCGCTATCATAACGGGAAGTTTTTAATTTACGAATTTCAGAGGCGTTTTCTCGACCTTTTTTCACATGTCCTTGCGCACATTTCTTATCACCACCCCACTTGCCGTCGGTTTGATCGCGCTGTCCGGCTGCAACTTCAATAGCTACGTCTACCGTACCGATGTCCACCAGGGCAATCTGGTCACCAAAGAAATGATTGACCAATTGCAGGTCGGTATGGCGCGCCAACAGGTGCTTTTCCTGATGGGTGAACCGCTCATTGAAAGCCAGTTCCACCGTAATCGCTGGGACTACACGTATTACCTGAATCCGCGCTACGGCGACATTCAGATGCGTCGCGTCACGCTTTACTTTGACGAGCAGGACATTCTCACCAAAATTGAAGCCGGTCCCGTTCCGACGGAAAAGCAGGCTGACGAAATGATTCTGGGCAGAGAAACGGATTTTCCTCCCACTCCGCTTGTACGTCCTGAAGATCAGTAAGGAGCCGAACGTGAAAATAGCCGTTTCCGGTGCGACCGGTCGCATGGGCAAACTCATCATTGAAGCCGTTATCAATAGTGACGACCTTAAACTCGTTGCGGCTGTGACCGCTCCAGAGGTTGCAGAGATCGGAACAGACGCCGGTGCGTGGCTCGGTAAAACTACCGGAGTAGTGATCACTGACGATGTTCAGGAACTGGCCAAAGCTGACGTGTTGATTGACTTTACGCGTCCTCAAGCTACTCTGGCATACCTTCCTTTCTGCATTGAACACAATGTGGGCATTGTGATCGGAACGACTGGTTTTGATGCTCAAGGTAAGGCTCAGATAGCCGAAGCCGCAAAAACCGTTCCCGTTGTTTTTGCGCCCAACATGAGTGTGGGGGTTAATTCCGTTCTCAAGCTTCTGGAAATCGCCGGCGCCATGCTCTCTCAGTACGACTGTGAGATTGTGGAAATGCACCACAAACACAAAGTGGATGCTCCTTCCGGCACTGCACTTGAAATGGGGCGGCGAGTTGCCCTCGGACGTGGCGTTGATTTTGACTCTGTCGCCGTTCTGAGTCGCGAAGGTCATACCGGCGAACGCCCCGATGGAGCCATCGGCTTTGCAGCTCTTCGAGGAGGTGACGTTGTGGGAGACCACACCGTCATTTTTGCCGGACCTGGAGAACGCATCGAGATCAGTCACAAATCGGGATCACGCGAAGGATACGCACAAGGTGCCGTTACCGCGGCACGCTTCCTGAAAGACAAGTCCAACGGGCTTTTTTCTATGTCCGATGTGCTCGGTTTCAACTGAATTTGTTTTTCCGCGTAAAAAGCCACGCAGACAACCGTTTTGAGTGGCAAAATTCGCAGGCAATCTTTTCTTACGTGCGCAAATCTGCTTTTTGCGTATGCTCAAACGAGGTAACAAATGAACGACCAGCTTGACAAACTTGAATCCTCCGTCGCCCGCCTTGTGCAGGCCTATAACGAAATGAAGGCTGAAAATGCAGCCCTCAAAGCACAGCTCGCCGACAAAACCGCCGCTGTCGAACTGCTCGAGGAAGAAGCCGCCGCTGTTCGTGGCCGGATTGAGTCGCTGATCGTCTCTTTGACGGCCGACCAGCAGACCGAACAGCCCTCTGCTTAATCGGGTTATTTTCGGGTAGTCAATCGGAGTCATAAAGCATGCCACGCATCAAACTCACCATCTTGGATCGCGAGTATCCCTTTGAGGTTTCCGATGAAGACGTGGAGAATCTTCGCAGTGCTGCGGAAATCCTCAATACACGTGCATCTCAAGTGCGCTCAGCCAACCGTTCGCTCACTCCTGAACGCGTGGCTGTTATGGCGTCGCTGCAGATTGCTTTTGACTCCATTACCGGCCGACTCGGTCAGGTGCCTGTTGATGAAGCAACGGTTTCTCGCGTTGCTGCGCTTCGCATGAAGTGCGACGAAGCTCTGGATCCTGCACTCGAAGGCTGATTCCGTACAGTCTTTGTGTAAAGATTCTCCGAAAGGCCGCTGAAAACAAGTGGCCTTTCTTATAATTGCCTTACCCTGTGATGTTTCACCACACGGCTCCAATGTTCCTAACCTATGCATTCGTGCAAGGCCGTTTAACTCGAGAGCCGATAGTGCAGTGGGCACGCGTTGTCCGCTCCGTTTTCCGCTCCAGCCGCGGCCACCCTGACCTTTCGGTTCAGGTAACGTAGCCGGAAACCACAGGGTCTTCTCTTTTTTTCTCTCCCTTCTCTCCCATTCAACCACCTTTTGCGCAGGTATCATGTAGCCGCAAATCGGCAATTCTGCGGGAAGTGTGTTCATGTCTTGGGAAATTGTTGCAGCCCTGCTGTGTTTAGGCGCCTGTACGGGCTTTCTGGCAGGTCTTCTGGGTATCGGTGGTGGCATGGTGCTTACGCCGTTCATGACCATGCTGTTGGTTTACGTGGGCGTGCCCGATACAGCAATTGTTCATACTGCGATTGCCACATCTCTGGCCACCATCATGTTTACGTCGCTTTCGTCTGTGCGGGCTCACCACAAACGCGGAGTCGTGCTCTGGAATGTTGTCGCGGCAATGGCTCCCGGCATTTTGGTCGGCGCCCTCTTAGGTGCAAAAATATCCAGCCTTCTGCCGACTTTCTGGATTTCTCTTGTCTTTGTCTGTTTTGTTGGTTTTTCTGCCATCAAAATGTTCATCAACTCCAAGCCGCAACCCAAGCGCACTTTGCCAGGCATGGCTGGGATGTTTGGCGCCGGCACCGGAATCGGCGTCATCTCTGCCTTAGTCGGCGCCGGAGGCGGTTTTATTTCCGTTCCCTTCATGGTTTGGTGCAACGTCAAGATGCATAACGCCGTAGGCACATCGGCTGCACTGGGCTTTCCCATTGCAGCAGCCGGGACACTCGGTTACATCATCACGGGTTGGAGTGAACCGGGCTTACCTCAATTTCCCATGATGCTGGGATACATTCATCTGCCTGCATTGTTGTCCGTTGCGGCGGCAAGCATCTTCACTGCCCCCTTCGGCGCCAAGGTCGCCCATAGCATCGATACAAAACCTCTAAAGCGCATTTTTGCCTGCATGCTTCTGGTTCTTGCTGGCTATATGCTCACCCGTGCCATTAATTCCCTTTGATCTTTTAACCGTTTTTTCCGCTTTATGTCTGAAATTCCTTTGCCTCTTGTCCGTGCTGTTGAGCCCGAAACCATTGCCACGCATCTTTTCCATGTCAAGGAAGTAGCTCCGCTTGTGCACTGCATTACCAACGACGTCGTGCAGGAAATCACCGCTAACGTACTGCTTGCGATGGGGGCCTCGCCTGCCATGGTGGTTGCTTGTGAAGAAGCTGCTCATTTTGCGGCGATTTCTTCTGCCCTGCTCGTCAATGTTGGAACGCCTCGTCCCGAATCTCTGGAAGCCATGCATCTGGCGGCTAAAAGTGCGGTCCGTCACAACGTTCCCTGGGTGCTTGATCCGGTAGCCGCCGGTGTCATTCCCTGGCGCGACAAAATGATCATGGGGCTTTTGGCCCTGCAGCCGACCGTTATTCGTGGAAACGCCTCTGAAATCATGGCTCTTGCAGGTTTAGGTAAGGGTGGGAAAGGAGTCGACAGTACCGACTCAAGCGACGCCGCTCTTGAAGCCGCTGTCAAACTTGCTCGCGAATACAACACCATTGTTTGCGTCACCGGTAAAACCGACTACGCAACCGACGGCAAAGAAATACTTTCCTGCACCGGTGGCTCGATTAAGGCAACGCTTGTGGTCGGCACCGGTTGCTCCCTTTCGGCCATGGTGGCCGCCTTCGTTGCGCAAACCGAACATCCGCTTGAAGCGGTTATTTCAGCCTGTGCGCTCGCCAAGCGTGCCGCTCAGCAAGCCGCCGGCGTTGCCCGCGGCCCGGGTAGCTTTGCCGTTGCTTACATAGATGCGTTGAATCTGCTCCAAGCCAAGGACTTCTATTAATGCGACACCCCATTGATCTTTCCGTTTATTTGGTACTCGATCCCGATTTGTGCGGTGGTACTCAAGGCATGATTGAGACAACACGCGCTGCTGTGCAAAACGGCGCCACCTGCGTGCAGTTACGGGCGCCGCACTGGAAAAAAAGAGCTCTTGTGGAATGCGGGCGAGCATTGAAGTCAGTCTTAGCCGACTTTTACGTTCCTCTCATCATCAACGACCACGCGGATGTTTGTCTGGCTGTTGATGCAGAAGGGTTACACATTGGTCAGGACGATTTGTCGCCTCTCGATGCCAGAGCCATCATCGGCAACGAAAAAGTATTGGGACTATCGGTTTCCAATACACAAGAACTTTCCGCAGTCGATATTCGCTTGGTTGACCATCTTGGTATCGGACCGATATTCTCGACCAGTACGAAACCAGACGCCAGTGCCGCTCTCGGACTTGACGGCTTTGCAGCATTAGCTTCACGAAAACCGTGCCCTGTTGTTGCAATCGGCAGCGTCAAGGTCCCGATTGTCGGAGACTTGATTCGTTCCGGTGCGGACGGCGTTGCCGTTGTCTCTGCTATTTGCGGACAAGCCAACCCCGGTGAAGCCACAAAAGAATTGGCTCGAGCTGTTGAATCGGCTCGCTCCTAAAGCGCACCTAAGCACTCTCACCTAAAATAGGGGTTTAAACAGATCACACAGGATTTCGCACTGCCATGGCCCAAAACAAACGAATGTCGGTTCGACTGACGCTACAGCAAGCCAAGCTTGTTTTGCTCGCCAAGGCTATAGAAGAGTCCAACGACTCGCGTATCCATTGGTCCTCGGCCGATTCCGAAGCTGCAAGTCTTCGCGCCGCTCACACCGTGGGCGAGTCGGCCGACACCGCTAAACTACTGACGGAACGAGCCAAGGTAGTTTTGAGAACAGTCTCTGAGCGAGGCATCAGTACAACAGTGAGTACCAAGGCTCGGTTGCCCCAGTTCTTCTCGCCGCTTTTCGTTTTGTTAGCTTTCGCTCTCGGAGCTCTGACGGATCGTATCGCAAGTCCCGAGCATATCGTCAACTTGCTCTCTCCTCCCTACTGGGGCGTGATTCTCTGGAATCTGGTTGTCTATTTCGCCCTCTTTTGTTGCGCTATCGGTTTGGTGGGAACCGGAACCAATCGCTTCGCTTTGCCGTTGCGCAGCAGTCTCGGCACCTTTGTTCAAAAAGCCAGTTACGGGACACTCAGACGCACAGGATTCAAGTCGCACTTCTACAGCGAGTGGTCGTCATTTGTGGCACCTTTGATTCGCATGAATGTTGCCCGAACTCTGCATTTCGCCGCTGTTTTCTTTGCCCTTGGCATCATTGTCAGTCTGCTTGTGCGAGGCTTCGGTACATCTTATTGGGCCGGTTGGGAAAGTACGTGGCTTGCTGAGAGCCCCGAGAGTGTCAAATCGTTCATTGATCACACCTACGGACTAATTCCAGCAATCGGCCCGCTGTCTTCTATGCCTGATCTCGCGCAAATCGTTGACATGAGGGCTGATCGTCTGCCGTATTTGGAAGCACCGATCTCGGCTGCTCCCTGGCTCATTCGGATGATGATACTGATGGGCGTTACCGTCATCGTTCCTCGTCTGCTTTTTGCCATGTTTGACACATGGCGTATGCGACGCTTTAAAACGCAGACAGCGCTGTCCATCGATTCGCCCTACTACGAGAACATTCTCGTTCAGTGTGCTCAGGATGCGGTTCTTGGCAACTTGATGATTGTCACATCAACAGCCAACCGCCCGTTAAGAGATCAGACAACCTCTATTCTGTGCAAGCACTGGGGCAACGTTGAAGACTCGACGGTCAAGAGCATTGACTTTGATGATGAAGAATCGACAGTTCCGGCAATCGCAGAAGGCCCCAGAAAGCCAATTGTTCTTCTCTGGTTGGACGGCATTGAAACACCTGAGGAAGATGTCCACGGCGCTGTCATTGAACGCTTGCGCGAAGCCTACGAAACGAAAGGTTCTGCAGTCTTTGCCGCACTACTCGACATGAAAGAGTTTGCCCAAAGATTTGCCTCAACGCCTTCTCGTATCCAAGAACGTAAAGAGAGTTGGCTCGCCATGAGTAAGTTACATCAGATCAAACTGTTTGATCTGGACGGTACCTCGGAGTCTCAACTGACAACTATCAAGGCGCTCCGTGCTTGGGCCGCTCCGCGCGTTTCTTCCAACCAAATAATCGTGACTGACAAGAAGGAAAACAACAATGAGCAATGATCCGTTGCGAATCCATTTGAGCCTGGTCAGTCATACCAATATCGGTAAGACGACGTTAGCTCGCACACTGCTATCTCGAGATATCGGCGAAGTCGCAGATCGTGCTCACGTCACAGAAACGACTGACGACTATGTGCTGGCGCGCAATGCCGAAGGCTGTGAACTCGTTTTGTGGGATACGCCGGGCTTTGGCAATTCTGTGGCACTTGCGAAACGACTCGAAGGCAGAACCAATCCTGTCGGTTGGTTCTTGTCCGAAGTTTGGGATCGCATGGCCAACAAGTCGCTTTGGTTGAATCAAAAAGCTCTTAAGCACGTCAAGGAAACGTCCAGCGTCGTGCTGTACCTTGTGAATGCGACTGAACTGCCCGATTCTGCACCTTATGTGAGTGCAGAAATGCGCATTCTCGAGTGGATCGGGAAGCCGGTCATTGTGCTGCTCAATCAAATCGGTCAGCCGAAACAGCCGGAAGCAGAACAAGCTGACGTGGATCGCTGGAAGCAGGCGATGGCCGCTTACCCCATTGTCAGTTCTGTTCTTTCTATGGATGCTTTTGCTCGCTGTTGGATCCAAGAATTTGCACTCTTTGATGCCATCGCCAAGGCTTTGCCGGAAGAGCTACAAAGCACTCTTGAAACGCTCAGAGAAGTATGGTCAAGACAGCGTCGAGCTGCTTATAACTCAAGTATCCAGGCCTTAACTCATTACCTTGAGAAACTCGCCAACGACCGCGAAGTTGCGGAAAGCTCTTCGGTTATGGATCAGCTTAAGTTCCTCGGCAAAAGTCTTGGACTTTTTAAAAACGAAACCATTCATGACCCGCTAGGTGCTGCTCAAACAGCCCTGTCGGCTAGAGCTGCAGATGAATTCTGTGCTTTAACGGACAAGCTCATTGCCGTCAATTCACTTAAAGGCAAAGGTGTCCGGAAAGAACTGCTTCGTCGTATGCAAACTGACTGGAAAGTCACAAGCTCGGTACCACCCGCACCAGCCGCCGTAGCTGGAGCTATTGGAACCGGTGCGGCAGGAGGGCTAGCCAGCGATCTCGCAACAGGAGGTCTTTCTCTCGGACTAGGAACATTGATCGGTACCGTTGTCGGAGCTTTAGGTGGCGCTGGTCTAGCGATAGCTTATAACCATAAAAAAGACGTTAAAGGAACCGAGGTTACCTGGTCTGAAGAAGCGCTCAAGAATTTCTTCATGGAAGCCGTTCTTCTATATCTTGCTATTGCTCATTTTGGAAGAGGGCGCGGTAATTGGGTCGAATGCGAGTGTCCTGGGTTCTGGAAAGAACAGATAGAACAGGTCTTTTCCAATCTTCCCTCCCCCTTACAGTACAACGCAAAATTATTTGACTCAGTCATTCGGAATATATTTTTCAATATATACAAAAACCATTCGTTTTAATGCAAATTAGATCTATAGAATGTCCAAAGAAAACTTCAGCAGACGTATCAATTTAGAGAATTTAATCCTGGGTTCCGAGTTTGTATTTTTCGACATTTTCGATACACTAATCACACGTCCCTTTGCAAATCCGAAAGGGCTTTTTTCTTATATAGAATACCAATATAAAACACCTGGTTTTTTTAAAGCCAGAATCAAAGCTGAATCCTTAGCAAGAACCGAGAGAGAAGAAGTAACTCTTGACGAAATTTACGAACAAATTCACCCCTCTTTCAGAAAGTTCAAAGAGATAGAGCCCAAACTTGAAATGTCATTATGCTACAGAATAAATGATAGTTACAAACTGTATCAAAACTGCATAAAAAATAATAAAAAAGTGTACTTCATTTCTGATATGTATTTAGACAAAAATACAATTTTAGAAATTTTAAATAAAAACGGCTATAACGCAAACAACGAAAATCTATTTTTATCCAGCGCATTAAAAAAGACGAAACACACTGGCTCGCTCTATGATTTTGTACTCGAAACATTAAAAATCACCACCCCATCAAATGTGGTGATGATAGGCGACAATCTACATTCTGATGTCATCATCCCCCGCGAAAAAGGCTTAAATGCCCACCATTTCAAACAAGAAATTCATCATAGAAAGTTCACTAAAGAACTATTCAAATCGCTTCGTCCCGAGAGTTCGTTATCTCCCATATTAAAGACAATCAATGATTCCCCATCAAATCAGTTGAATTATTGGCAAGAAATAGGATTCACCATTGCAGGACCATTGGTTTACAGCTATATAAAATATATTCTTCATATTATTAATAATTTTTATTATGATAACAGAAGAATCAAAGTTCTTTTCATAGGAAGAGACGGATACTTACTCAACAAATGCTTTTCCATGTTTAATTCGGAAATTCCTCACGAATATATATATATGCTCCCAGAGGCCTAGCCAGAAAGGCCGATATAACCTATCAATCATTTAAAATTCTTCAAAACTTGACCCAAACAATACAGAGGCAGATTTAGTCACTTATCGTTTATATCTCGATAAATATACACATGATAGCGATCATTTGCTTATTGTAGATTCACGCTCTGCTTCATTCTCAGCTCAAAACTTGATTCAAACAGTCACAAACTGTCCTGTATCGGGAATTTACTGGGAAGTCAACGCTAATTCAGAATTGAAGTCAATTTTTCCACACCACGAATTTAAAAACGCACAAACTAGCATCACAGCATGGAGATTATTTGAATTTTTAATCACCAGCCCAGAACCACCAATAAAAACCATAAACAAAGAACTTCTTCCCGTTTATCAATTTTCTCAAATAGAAAAAGATCGTTCTGAACACTTTTTTCAAATCGAAATAGGATGTTTATCCTTTATTCAAAATCTTGTTTCTCGTTTTCACCAAACACGCCTCCCATTTATAAGTTACGAAGCTATCGTTACATTTATTAACGTCTTCTTAAAAAACCCAACCAAAAGAGATATACATGAATTTCAGAGCGCCTTACTAGCCGTTGATCCAAATCATAAAAAATATCTGCCTTTCTTAAGCACCAAATACAATCAATGCAATATAAGGCAATTCCTAAAAGAGCTATCACAATGCCAATGGAGAACTCCATTACAGAGTATTATTCTAAATCTTACCCACCCATTCCAAATCCGCACCAGCAAAACAAATAAAGCTTTATCAATTTACATATTTCCCAAACTAGACCATTCAATCTTTGCAATAAGTATCAATCTACATATTTTTACAATCGAACTCAGCATTGGCAAGAAAAACAATTATTTTCACAATCCTTTCTAAACTTATATCATGAATATATTAAAAATCCCCAGCCGAGGCAAATGCAGGTTTTATTGGACCAATGGACAATATGCTGAAATTGCAAAAAACTATGAATCAAATCCACTATTCCGCGAGCTATTTATTAAAGGCTCCCGAAGACTAGATCTCGACTCTATTTATCTAACATCGCTTCTACACCTAGCCAGAGAAGAAGATATTTTGCGAGCTAAACACAAAATAATTCAACTAAAAGAATTTGGAATATTGCCCTATTTTTTAGAACTAAATAAATTCGCAATAGACATTGCTCACATTGCACCAAATGATGCAATGTCAAAATCACACGATGCAATAGCCGCCGTATCATCTTTCAAAAAGATTGATTTTTTTTGGCAAAATGATTGTTCCAGCAAGACAATCTCTATTATCGGAAATGCCCCTGTAGACAAGCATAACGGAATCAATATTGACAGATCCGAAATGGTTTTGAGATTTAACAATTTCAGAATTAAAGGATATGAAAAATACATAGGAACTAAAACAGACGTTTGGTGCCATATCTGTGACATTCGTCCAAACCCCACCATGTTCCCTCTATACGACTCTATCAAGATTAACATATTGACCGGCAATCCACTCAACGTACCAGTAGGGAATAATTTCTTGAATATTGCCTGTAATTTGAATAAAGAATTTTACTATATTCCACAAGAGACAATAACAGAACTAACTAAAACTCTTAAGGCTATTCCATCTAGTGGCACTCGGTTACTCATGAGTCTAGACAAGGCCAGGGCAATGCACAACATAAAATATTCCATTTATGGGTTTTCATTTATTAATTCAAAATTTAATGAAAACAAATTTGACCACTATTTTGAAGTCAAAACAGAAAGCAAGGAAAGAGCTCATAAAATTACAGATGAAGTAAATCTTCTCAGAAATAAATTCTCCACTGATAAAAACTAAATAAGAAAGCAGAGGTTTTTCGTTCTATCTCAGTACACAGAGTCTCAAATGTCGACGCAAACTAAAGCCGGGCGTAACGGTTTTCCTCGGATGTCTGCGTGTACTCGTGCAGCAGCAGCGAATTCAAGACGATGAAGAATTCCACTGAAGCGCTGAGAAAGCACGAGATCAGTGAACTAAGGTCATCGTTGCGGAATTTTGAATCTCAAAACGAATACGGCTATAAG
>ERZ1036446.695-NODE-695-length-13438-cov-7.011208_pt1 | contig 13438 bp, 8 predicted proteins | sample MGYA00514226_ERZ1036446 | MGnify/ENA primary metagenome ERZ1036446 (study PRJEB33795, sample SAMN09464922) | human gut metagenome | host: Homo sapiens | place: USA: Stanford, California | collected 2016-07 | study: EMG produced TPA metagenomics assembly of the...
TCGCCGGCAGCCATTCCGGTAGCGGCGTCTTCAAACTCGGGAAGCATACGGCCCTGGCCCAGCACGAAGCTGAAACCTTCGGCCTTGCCGCCCTGGAATTCTTCGCCGTTGATCGTGCCGGTGAAGTTGACCGTCAGACGATCTTCAGCGGCGGCCTGGCGGCCCTCTTCCTTCGTGAAGGTGACGCGCTGCTTGACGATCGTATCGATAGTCTTGTTGACGGCTTCGTCGTCAACCGTGCAGAGGTAGCGCTTGAGTTCAACGGAAGAGAAGTCCGGCAGAACGATATCGGGATAAACCTCGAAGCTCACTTCAAAGCGCAGATCGGAGCTGCCTTCGGCCGGGGCGAGCGGCTTGGCGTCGAACTGACCAACCACACGATACTGGCCTTCGCGCATTGCCTTGTTAGCTTCGCGTTCGAGCAGCTTATTGATGACTTCGGCAGAAGCCTGCTGACCGTACATGGCTTCAACCATGGCAAACGGCACATGGCCCGGACGGAAGCCCGGCATCTTGGCCTTCTTGGAAAGGCGACGCAGTTCCTTGGTCACGCCGTCCTGGAATTCTTTGCCGTCGATCGTTACTTCGAGAGTGCGCAGATTCGGGTTGACGGCTTCTTCCTTCTGTTCGGCGGCAGCTTCCTGGGTAGCAGCAACAGCCTTTTCTTCCTGAACGGTTTCTTCAGCCTTCACAGCTTCTTGATTTTCGGTCATTGTTTTTTCTTTCTCAAAGCGCCCGAAACCGCGGCAAATCACCGGGCACAAAGCGCAGCTAGTCGGTTAAAAATTCGGTACAAAAGGGCCCAAAAATGCCCGTAAGCGCCGGATTATACCAAAGAGAGACCTGAAAAAACACGACTTTTTTGCAGCCTGCAACGCCTACTAAATATGACAGCAGTTGAAGTGTTCCGGACGTCGTACGTTCAGAAACATTTTTGAGCCGATCATCTAAGAAGAAACACCTAGCAAACCTGCGTAAAATGCATCCTCGAAAAATTTCCGGCTAACGATTCACAGGATGATTGAATATGGCAAAGCTTTACATGGGATTTGATGCCGGCACGCAGTCGGTTAAGGTTGCCGTCTACGACGAAAACTTCAACCCGGTCGCCTCCCATTCGCTTCCCACCACTCTGCACTACCCGCAGCCGGGCTGGGTGCAGATGAACATCGACGAGTTTCTCAACATCACCGTCGAGTGCATGAGAAAGACCGTCGACGCCATCAAGGGCAAGGGCTACAGTCCGTCTGACATCGCCGCCGTCATGGGCGACGGCATCATCTGCGGCATCTGCGGCGTGGACGAAAACGGCAAAGCCGTGACGCCCTACATCAACTACCTTGACAGCCGCACGCAAGCCGATGTCGACGCGATCAACGCTAAAAACCTTGACATCTGGGGACGCGAAACGGGCAATCCGGAAGCCAATTGCATGTTCCCGGCAATGTTTGCCCGTTGGTTCCTCGCCAACAGCGAAGACTTCCGCCAAAAGGGCGTGAAGTTCGTGCACAACGCTCCCTATATCCTCATGAACCTCGCCGGACTCAAAGGCAAAGACGCCTTCATCGACTGGGGTGCCATGTCCGGCTGGGGCTTGGGCTACAAGGTCGAGAAAAAGGAATGGTCCGACGAGCAGCTCGACATCCTGGGCATCGACAAAAAGTATATGCCCCGCATTCTCAAGCCCTGGGACATCGTGGGCGGCGTAAGTGAAGAAATGGCCGCCCGCACCGGTCTTGTTGCAGGTACCCCTGTCTGCGCCGGCGCCGGCGACACCATGCAGTCGATGTTGGGATCGGGCGTATTCGAAGCCGGCCAGGGCGTTGACGTGGCAGGCACCTGCGCCATGTTCTGCGTATCCACCAAAGGCATTGTTCCAGAACTCTCCAAGAAGGGCTCTGGTCTGATCTTTAACAGCGGTACGCTTGAAAACACTTATTTCTATTGGGGATTCATCCGTACAGGCGGCTTGTCACTTCGCTGGTTCAAAGACAACATCTGCCAGAAAGCTGACGATTCAAGCTACTACCGCATCCTGTCGGAGAAAGCCGAAGAAGTGCCCGCGGGCAGCAACGGCGTCGTGTTTCTCCCCTATCTCACCGGCGGTACCGGTGAATTCAAGGGCGCAAGCGGCATGTTCCTCAATATGACGCTCGATGACGATCAGTTTGTGCAATGGCGAGCCGTACTTGAAGCTATTGGGTACGACTACATGGAAATCACGGACACGTACCGTGCCGCTGGCGTTGACCTTAACCGCATCACCGTTACCGAAGGCGGCAGCCGCGATTCGCTCTGGAATCAGATCAAGGCAGATATGCTCAATGCCACGGTCGTGCGCTACCGCAATGCAGGCGGTGCCGTCGTCACAAACTGCGTCTTTGCCGCCAAAGCTGCAGGTCACATTGATGATGTTCGTCCGCTTCTGGAAAAAACGATCATCAAGGACGCCGAGTACACGCCCAACGCCGATAATTCGACGCTCTACCGCAAGCTCTTTGATCTGAAGACTAAGCTAGTGAAAGCTGATCTGCAGCCCGCGTACGCTACGCTCATGCAGATGCGCGAGACCAAGGTCGAGAAGAAGTAATTCGGTAATCCGAACCGATTGTCAAACTGCCTGCGGTGAAAGCTGCGGGCATTTTTTTGTTCGTACCAACTTGTTTCACAAAACTTAACATCGTTAAGCTTAATGCGGTTAAGGTAACTTCATCAATGACTTTTCGGACGTTTTGTCAAGAGTCGGGAACAAAATCGGCTCGAATGTCTTCAAGAATTACCAGAGCTTGCCGGCGGCAAGATTCTTTCACTCAGATGAAGCTTGGGAGCAAGCAACAAGCGCTGCTCAACCGCATGAAAGCAGATTTCAATCAGACGTTGAAAGGTTATGTTGGAACCGTAGGCAATCACGCACTATCAGTGTTTATAGGTTTACTCAACGGTAGCCGATCCATAGCGATACATCTTGATCTGCAGTGCATCCTTGGACCAATGCCACCCGAATGGTTGCCACGATTTAGCCTTGATGATTTCGTTCGGATACCCGCACTGTTTTTTTCAAACTTGCCATATGTGCCTGAAACAAGGAATCGTCGATCTTTAACTTATAAGTTCTGTTGACCAAACCATCTCCGTTCTTCTGATGCGAGACATAAAACTCCACTCGCCCCACCAAGCCGTCGACGCTGAATTTCTTTCCGTCGGCTGAAATATAGTTCAGGACTCTGCCGTTTCCGGCATCTTTGCCAGTCGAATACTCTTCGACGGTTTCCAAAAATCCGGACTTCTTCCTCGCCGTGTCAGGCGCAGTCAAGTCCTGTGCCGTAACACTGTCCAAAATCAGCAAGGATTTGCGCCTGATGAGTTCTGGTCCGCGCGCGGGCTGGATGGAAATCAATCTTCCCGCTCTTTCTCCGGGAAGCCCCATCATGCCGGGCAAAATCAATCCGACAGTACCTGAAATGGTCATTCAGATCGCCCATCAGATCTGCGGAAACGACGTTGCCATCACCATGTCCGTTGACGAGGGCGAGCTTGACCTCAATGTCTGGGATGCAACTTTCTACAAGTGCCTGTTTGAAAACATGCAGATCCTTGGAGCCGAAATTCCGGTTTTGCGTGAACACTGCGTTGAGGGCATCACGGCCAATGTCGCCCGCTGCAAGACCGAAGCTCAGGAATCAATTGCTCTGAGTACCGTGGTTGCCGCTACCTTCGGTTATCCGGAAGACGTGCGCGTCGCGCACTATTGTGCAGAAAAGGGATGCGATGTCAAACAAGCCGTGATCGAACTGAAAGTGATGACGCCAGAACAAGCCAACGTTCTCGTTGATCCGCTTTTGATGGCCGAACCCGAAAAAATGGCCCCCATTGTGGTTCGCTTCAAAAAAGAACTCGGCATCCTGATCTAATCCGGTCAGCCCCCTTGACGCGCAAACGCCGCCTGAAGAACTTTTCCTCGGGCGGCGTTCTTGCTTGGAAGGCGACAGTTTAGAAGCGGAAATCGCGTTCGCCTTCTTCGATGCGGATGATGCGTTTTTCGCAGGCAATGCGCATCTTCTCGTGACAGATCTTCGGAATTTCGTTGGCAATCACGCGTTCGCCCGCTTCCTTCGTAGCGGGGCTTGCGTAATCACACAGATATTCCTTCATCGTCATCACGGCGTTGGCCTGGCAATAGCGTGCAATGGAGCCGTCCTTGGCAAATTCCATGAAGCGGTCGCCCGTGCGGCCGGCACGATAGCACGCCGTGCAGAAGCTCGGCAGGTAGTGATTGTCGAGAAGCCAATGCACCACTTCGTCAAGGCTGCGGCGGTCACTCGTGTCGAACTGAGCCGTGTTTTCGATCTTGGTGATGTCCTTGATCGTGTAGCCGCCCACGGACGTGCGGGAGCCCCCCGAAATCTGAGAGACGCCGAGCTTGAGCGCTTCGGTACGAATGCGTGCGCTTTCACGCGTCGACATGATCATGCCGGTGTAAGGAACAGACAAACGGATCAGGGCCACAACCTTGAGGAACACGTCGTCGGGAACGGCGTTGGAGAATGTCGCCGGATCGATGTCGTCGGCCGGGCAGATGCGAGGCACAGAAATCGTGTGCGGACCGCAGCCGTATGTGGCTTCCAAATGTTCAGCGTGCATCAGGAGCGCGATGAGATCGTAGCGATACAAATTAAGTCCGAAGAGAACGCCGAGACCCACGTCGTCAATGCCGGCCTGCATGGCACGGTCATGCGCTTCCGTGTGGTAGCAGTAGTCCGACTTCGGTCCCTTCGGATGCAACTCTTCGTAAGTCGGCTTGTGATACGTTTCCTGGAAGAGCTGATAGGTACCGATCTGAGCGTCATGCAACTTCTTGTAGTTTTCAACAGTCGTTGCCGCGATGTTAACGTTGACGCGACGAATGGCGCCGTTCTTGTGCTTGATCGAATAAATCGTCTTGATGGCGTCAAGGATGTATTCGATCGGGTTGTACTTCGGGTGTTCGCCAGCTTCCAGTAGCAGACGCTTGTGGCCGAGGTCCTGCAACGCAATCACCTCACGCTCAATTTCTTCCATTGTGAGCTTCTTGCGCACGATGTGCTTGTTCTTGGCGTGATACGGGCAGTAGGTGCAGCCGTTGATGCAGTAGTTGGAAAGATACAGCGGCGCAAAAAGAACGATTCGCTTGCCGTAAATATGTTCCTTCACCTTGATGGCAGCATCGAAAATGCGCTTGGTGACTTCCGGATCGTCGTTGGCGAGCAACACCGCCGCTTCGCGGTGCGTCAGCCCCTTAAAGGTCATCACTTTGTCGAGCAGCTGATCGATCAAGGCTGCGTTATTCTTGTTTTCTTCACCGTAGGCCAGAGAAGCAAGAACTTCCTCGTCGTTGATGAACTCTTCTGCGCGCGTCGAGCGCGGATCGTAAGGGATGCTCACGGCTGTGACTCCTGAAAAGCGTGTGCAGGATTATTCTTGTCGTCGACAACAGACTTACGGTCTTCCGCAAAAATCAGGGCCGATCAGTTGCCCGACCGGCCCTACCTTCTCTATACAGGAGATCCGCCGTCCGAGTCTTTCGCAAGCCGTCTCTTGCTTGAGTGAAAGACCGGCGTCGTGTCTGTGTTGATGAGCATTGTGAACGATTTTTACACTTTCGTAAAGTGCAAATATTGCAGCGTTGATTGTTATTTTTGCATTGTAACTTTATTTTATCTTGTTTCTTTAAGGAAGAATCTACTTGATCTACTTAACCTCCTTGACTTCTACGTGATTCACTGCAAAATACAAGTCGTAGCATTTTATTGTTCACTCAAGTTCGTAAAACATTTTACGATAAAAACCATCTTAATTGGCGTTCCTTCTACTTAAATAAAAATACTGCTTCGTACCATTTTGCTCACTCATTTCGATATTTATATTAAATGACACTTACAACAACATACAGCACACCAAGGTCGCGTTCTTATTCAAGAAATGTTCTGTATTATTTACTAACAATATAAAATTCAATGGAAAAATCTCCACAGGTGCGGGGGTCTGTCTTAAGCTCGTTTCCTAACGATATAAAATTTGTCCATCTGCCAGCGTGCCTGAAATGCCGTTCTGGCTTAAGCTCGTTTCCTAACGATATAAAATGGCATCAAGATACCAATGGCCGCTTTCGTGGTTCTGCCTTAAGCTCGTTTCCTAACGCTATAAAATCATCAACATAGTCAAAATCTCTTTTACACTGTTCTGGCTTAAGCTCGTTTCCTAACGATATAAAATTTCTCAGGTTACTGCCGCTTTGCAGAGCAAGTTCTGGCTTAAGCTCGTTTCCTAACGATATAAAATACCGGCAATTGCCGGTATGCCTGCAAGCGTGTTCTGGCTTAGGCTCGTTTCCTAACGATATAAAATACCAAGGTCGCCGGCTTGTATTACGGCATGGTTCTGGCTTAAGCTCGTTTCCTAACGATATAAAATTTCAGCATAGTGGTTGTCGGCGTCCGTCATGTTCTGGCTTAAGCTCGTTTCCTAACGATATAAAATACGCCGAGACTTCGCCCGTCGTCTCACCGATGTTCTGGCTTAAGCTCGTTTCCTAACGATATAAAATTGGGATCAGATATTTTGCTTGTGGTGAGTAGTTCTGGCTTAAGCTCGTTTCCTAACGATATAAAATTTGACGGTCAGCATACGACACGTCAACATTGTTCTGGCTTAAGCTCGTTTCCTAACGATATAAAATTGTCGCTGTCGGGCACGCTGAAGGTCAATGGTTCTGGCTTAAGCTCGTTTCCTAACGATATAAAATAACGTGATGCTCGCGGTGGTACTCGCTACAGTTCTGGCTTAAGCTCGTTTCCTAACGATATAAAATCGTTCGGTTACGCAGAACGCAACTTCGCTTGTTCTGGCTTAAGCTCGTTTCCTAACGATATAAAATCTTCTTTCCACGCAGGGCATCGTTTACACCGTTCTGGCTTAAGCTCGTTTCCTAACGATATAAAATCGTCGACAAAGAAAGGAATCAACTTGCCGAGTTCTGGCTTAAGCTCGTTTCCTAACGATATAAAATCGTCAAGGCGGCTCGCGCACTACTTGATATGTTCTGGCTTAAGCTCGTTTCCTAACGATATAAAATTGCCTCGTTTGCGGAGCTTCGCTTCCTCAAGTTCTGGCTTAAGCTCGTTTCCTAACGATATAAAATCTGCATTTGCTTGAGAAAGCCTATGTTCTAGTTCTGGCTTAAGCTCGTTTCCTAACGATATAAAATTTTCCACGCCCGCTTTTGATCGTCAGATTAGTTCTGGCTTAAGCTCGTTTCCTAACGATATAAAATCTCTCGTACGCCTGCGGCGTAGTAGCCACCGTTCTGGCTTAAGCTCGTTTCCTAACGATATAAAATAGATAGGAACGCATTCTGGTGGAGTTTCTTGTTCTGGCTTAAGCTCGTTTCCTAACGATATAAAATCGGTTGATCAGACAAATGTTATCGGCAATAGTTCTGGCTTAAGCTCGTTTCCTAACGATATAAAATTTGTTGGCTCGTTTGGCGTTCGCGTCTAAGTTCTGGCTTAAGCTCGTTTCCTAACGATATAAAATGGCGAGCGGATCACTCCGCCCGCCCCCTCAGTTCTGGCTTAAGCTCGTTTCCTAACGATATAAAATTCGTAAAGCAATGACGAGAATCAAAGCCAAGTTCTGGCTTAAGCTCGTTTCCTAACGATATAAAATCCGTCTTGGCGTGAAGAACGTAGTCCGCCTGTTCTGGCTTAAGCTCGTTTCCTAACGATATAAAATACAGTGCAGATGCTGTGCTTCCGCAAAAAAGTTCTGGCTTAAGCTCGTTTCCTAACGATATAAAATGTGCATGGCGATAACGGACGCCGAGGAAATGTTCTGGCTTAAGCTCGTTTCCTAACGATATAAAATTCGTCCCCGTGACGGCCAGCGTGCCCGATGGTTCTGGCTTAAGCTCGTTTCCTAACGATATAAAATACGAGCACACTACCCCGTTGATTTATAAGGATTTTTAGAAGCTTTCGCATTAAAATTTTGCCACTTCTGCTAAAACAGTTCCAGTTGTTTCGGTTGTTTTGCCGTCAGCGCATTTTTTCGGCTGTCATACGTCCGGATCTTCTTAAACTGACTGTCAGTAATGGTCAAGATGCTTACCTGCCCCTTAGGCGGCAACAGGTTCTTAATGTATCGAAAGATGGTTTTTGTTCTCTCTGTTCCGACGCAAAACTTGACATAGATGCTGAATTGACAACGCAAAAATCCGAGGTCAAGCAAATCATTTCGGAATTTACTGGCTAATTTCCGGTCTTTTTTTGTCTGTACCGGCAAATCAAACATCACCATCAACCACATTAAACGATACCCAGAAATCATCTTTAAAACAAACCTTTTATTGTTTCTTCATATATAAATTTATCTGGTAAAATCAACTCGGCTTCCTTGTCTATAAATTTTTGAGCAATCGAAACAGATAAACTTTGGATCGCCACTACTGCAGGAGTAGCTGTTCCATCTTTGAGCAAAACTGGCGTATGCAACACGCCTACTAAGGCCGCCTTCTCATCTGCGGTCACGCCATTTTCCAGTTCCGCATAAGGCAAATAACCGTCACATAACGTTTTTACTTTAACGTCAACCAGAACACGAAACGGCTCAATCAAGTCATCAACCAATCTAAATGAGTTGAACTCATTTTTATGGTGTAAACCGACACTTGGATGCAAACCAGAAGCTAAGACTGCTTGTGTTACTGCAGTTCTAAGTATTGTATATCCATAATTCAATCTTGCATTGATACCTAACTCTTTGCGATCTCGAACAAATTGGTTTCCAAACAATTCTCTGAAATAATATTTAGCAGCTACAGCCTCGCGATTCGTTGTATCACCACTGGTTACATCTTTGATTAATCGGATGAGATAGTTTGATTTCTTTCCAAAATATTCAAGACCTTGAGCTTGAGAACGTATTTTTGCCCTAACAATTTCTGCCCAGATATTTTTCTTCAAAGGCAAAGATGCTTGAATCTGAGCTTCAATTCTTTTCGATTGCGTTGAATTAGAAGAAACAGACCACAGAACACCAACAGGTTCATGATCATCTGACGTCAAAACAAATGGAATACCTCTTCTAGCCAATTCAACCATAATGTTGTTTGTGTAGGTAATTCCATGTGCATTTGAGACTACCGCTACGATGTCGTCTAATGGAATTCTTCCTATTTCCTTCCAATGATCCCCTTTTGCTTCAATTCTAAGAAAACCTCTAAATAGAGAGAGGTGTCTTCCATCGGTTTGTATTTCCACAATTCTTCCGATCATAGTGCACCTCTCTTGTTTGATTTATGCCGTTAAAATTATGATCGATCCCCAAGAGGACTCAACATTACTTGTCTAGCTTTTGCTCTTTGCAATGAACCAGCAGTTTTTGAAACATACTTAAAACTTCCTTCAGTAACTCTTGCACTAACATTACTTTCGTTTATTGGAGCAAAAGATAACACGCCATTTGTACTAAATTTATGCAACAAATACAACCTTCTGCACCCATCGACATCCTCCATTGCCACTACATCCTTCTTCATCAGTCGCATGACTAACTTATGCCCGCTTTGACTTTCCTTTCCATATAACTTATCTTTGCCGAATTTTCTGGCAATCTGGTAAGCATCGTAAGTCGTCACAAACTCTGCCTGCCATTTTCCTTTCTCATTAACAGTAATTTCAATGCAGAAATTACTGTTTCCAGAATATCCCTTATAAGGTCTCAAAGTACCATCCGACAAGTAGCCATGACGTTGAGCAGCCTTTTGGGAGACAATCGGAATAACAGAAATTTTCTTCCATTCAGTTTGCCCGTTGGACTTGACTTCCTTTTTCCAACCCTGGCCATTTTTGTCAATTGGGTAGGCCGTCTGATCATGCATCTGACCTTCGTAAGAGTGCTCGGGACGATGGCTGACATTAATCCGTTCAACTGCGCGACACACGCTCTCACGGAAGCCTCTCCATGGCTCTTCAACCGATCTTTGAAACTTCCTATCGTTCTGTTCCTCACCTCTTGCGCTCAATGCAGCAATCTTGTTCAGCAGTGATCTGTCTGTTATGCCAATGACACATGCATCCACAGCATGATGGCGATGATCGTTTCGATTCTTTTTGTCATCATCACTGAGAATCGTGTTAAGTCCCAAACAATGTCTGAGCATCGCCGTCATTCGTCCGGGAATCACATACGTGTTCTTCGGGCAAACAAGAGAAACATATTCTCTAGCAATACGACTGATATATTGAGTATCTGTTAGTTCTCGAGCTAAAAAATCGGAGTCCTCTCTCAGCCACGTTTTGTATCCATCCGCACCAAAACGATAACGCTTATTTGGAGGAAGATTTTCTGCTCGCTTTAATATATCTTCATAATTCCACCCGTGGGCCTCAAAAATCTCCCGAGCCTCCCAAGGCGTCAGGTTTGACTTCAAGCGATTAGCCTCCCAATAAGATACCGTTTTATTGGCCCTGGAATCATCAAGCGTCCGCGATCTTGGCAGAATATGTTCGATCTCGAAGGCTTTTGAGAGAAGATCCACTGCGCTTATTTGTCTACCCGTATAGGGACAACGACGATCTAAAGCATTTCCAGGGTTAAGCTCTTCCCAAAGCAACCACTTTTCAATATCCTCACTCGTAACCAGAGTCTCATCGCACTCAAGAATAGCTGCTATCTCTTTTCTAACCTGTTCTCTTTTTTCTTGATTTTTCTTTTGCTTTCTTACAATCTCGTTTTTCTTTTCTCGAGAAAGTTTTAGATCTCGGGCAACCTCGATCACAACTCCATCCGGATTTCCGTAACGCTTGATAATTAAATTTACAATAAGGCGAAGCTGATTCAAGCAAATATGAACCGTCGGATTAGCAATTTTTCCAAACCGCACCTCCGGCGCATCTTCAGGATTTCCAGTGCCAAACCCAACGTGACGTTGCAGAACTTCGCCATAGTAAGGAAGTTGATCCATCAATTCGTCACTCTTCACCTGCCATGTCAAATCGCTGTGCGAAGGAATATCTGCAGCCGCAACCGCTTTATCGTAAGTCATACCCTGCTCAAGGAAGGGCAGTATCAAATCTATTGCCTTACGGGAAAGGGATCCGTACCCGTTAACCAATGGGGCCCCAGATAATTTCTTCGCTACAGCTTCCGACAAGTCGAATTCTTCTTGAAGCATGCCGATAAGCTCGGATTCAGATTCAATATTGAGTAGCATCAGTACCAGCTTATCTTGTTCTGATAGCGAATATTTCAGCCAATCCTTCCCAATGATCTTCCCGATGACGACAGCTGTTTCATTTCCTTTAAGATCCGCCCTACCTGCACCTGCCTCTTCAAGATTAAATTGACCTTCATAACCAATGACCTTTCGGAGTTGCTCGAATGTTTTCTTTCGGGCTCCGCTCAAAGCCTGTACCAGCTTTGCTTTTTCTGTCTGGGTGAGTTCGATCGAACACAAATGCTCGTCGATTTTGCGCAGATTATTTACCTCCTGGCAGATCCGGAATCTTTGCTGAGAGGGTAAAGCCAGAGGTGCTCGCTCTTCCTCAGGGAACAAAGTACAGCGCCCCGGCTTCACAGGGCGCAGATCTCGTTGATGGAAAATGGTATCCCTTAATGCCTCACGTTTTTCCTGCGTAAAAAGCTCTGGAGCAAAACGACTCTGAACATCCCAAAGTGCATCAAATTCCGTCTCTACCTGGCTTCTTTCCAGATACAGGTCGTATGACTTCGTCGCACCTCCTTTCACCTTGGGCTTGTCTCGAAGACGCGCCCTTGTTCCTAACCCGGCCTGCAATCGCTTGTAGAGGTACTCGCCGATTGTGCGACAACCCAGGGTTTCAATTTCTTGTCTGGTTTCTACAATCGCTGTTTTCATAACACCGGACTCAGCATCGCCTCTGTCCGTTTTTCGATTAGATTTAAATCCACGACGCTGTGCCAGGTGAAACAAAGCTCTGGCAAATTCTTCCGGCTTGAGTTGATGCTCCAGCCCCTTTGCTCTCAATTCATACGGATTCAGTCTCTCAAGCGATTTCCGCTCTGCCAGATTTTCGGGAAAAAAGCCAAACCGAACCAACATATTGATCAGTTTGTTCTTGCGCCTAAGACTGCGATCACGCGTCCGGCGTTGCTGTCGCGCCAAGCGTCGTTGTACTGCCAGAGCCTCCCCCGTCTTCGGAACTCTTCCATCATTAAAAATTCGCACACCAGCCCTGATAACAGCGCACGGCCCGTCTTGTTGGTCAAGCCTGAGCATAGCCCAACCAATCGACGTTGTTCCTAAATCCAGCGCAAGGCGATAACGCATCTTTGAAGACATATCAAACTCCGCTTGTTGCTACTCTGATCATTGACGTGAAGCTAGGAGCAGGCTAAACTTGCCAGGTAATATCGTTAGGAAACGAGCTTTTGCCACTAACAAGCATTGCAAAATGCAACAGATCCGAGGGGTGCTATATGCGCCCCTTTTTTCTTTCTGAAGGCTTGCCAACCTCAAGTCAACCGTCCCAGGGTATTATCTTCGATAATCGTAGACGATCCCCTATTATCGGATGATAGTTTTATCGTGTGTCGCCTAATTGCACACGACTCGTTTTCGGTCGCCCTGAAAGCAGCTCAGACCCGCTCCTTTTTTCATATCGCCCTCATGGAACTCAAATCGAAATCCGTCCGCCTCTTCTGCGCCGTCGTCGAATCGGGAAGTCTGCTTGCTGCCGCCGACAAAATCGCACTGTCGGCCTCAGCCGCAAGCCGCGTTATTTCTCAACTTGAAGAACGGCTCGGGTTTACGCTTTTTGATCGATCAGGCAAGGCATTGACCCTTACCGAAGAAGGTGCCGATTTTTACAGAGTTGCCATGGAGTCAATGCGAGCTTGGCAACGATTGGAAGAGTATTCCAGACAGCGTGATCGAAAAAAGATACTTCGCATTGCGGTACTCGCTCGCCACTGCTCCGACGTGATCATTCCGGCCGTGGTCACCATCATGAAGCGCCATGAGGAAACCTTGCGAGTGACAATGGACGTACATGCCAGCCGTGACATCCACTACTCCAAATACTCTCACCCGTTTGACGTCGGTTTCGGCACGCTTCTGAGCAGTCACGACGATCTGGAAAAAACGGCGCTTGCTCACCTTCCTTTTTGTCTGGTGGCAAGCCGTCAACACCCGATCGCGCAGCTCGACGCCGTCGGTCAGGAAGATTGCCGAGATGCCGAATTCGTGATTCTTTCCAAAGACACACTCGAACAGGAACACGCCAGACGTCTCATGCCAACTCAAGCTCGCATTGCTGCCGAAGTATCGTCCACGCAGGTGGCCCTTCGTTTCGTCAAGCGTAACGTCGGAGTGCATTTCACTGACCGACTGGCAGCAAAAAGCGTTTCCAACGACTGCAAA
>ERZ1036446.700-NODE-700-length-13362-cov-4.985872_pt1 | contig 13362 bp, 10 predicted proteins | sample MGYA00514226_ERZ1036446 | MGnify/ENA primary metagenome ERZ1036446 (study PRJEB33795, sample SAMN09464922) | human gut metagenome | host: Homo sapiens | place: USA: Stanford, California | collected 2016-07 | study: EMG produced TPA metagenomics assembly of the...
CGCTAGTCCACTAGCGATTTTTACGAAAATGTCTCCACACGACGTTTGCTCAACACATTTTCGACCAATCTGCTTTTCAGCAATGTGATCAACCTCTCTTGTGCTGTTTCAGCATTTCCTTCCACTGACAGGAGGCCGAGTTCCGTATCAAACTTCATTTGTTGCGCAGATTCGGCCCGTGTTCAAATTCTTCGTGTTTTGCTTGCAAAACCCGCGTGATGCGCTAATATCGAAATAGAAAAAGAGAAAACTTTTCGCTTATCAACTTGACAGAAGGCGTCACGATGAGGCTATCCGGCGCGGCTATCACTGTTTCGAGTTTGTTTCTCAAAACGAGCTGCAGCCAATAAGCCCCGACGCTTGAAAAGGGGTGCTTATGAAAATCCTGATTGCCGTTGACGGCAGCATCTATACCGACCACGCACTTGAATTCCTTGCTTCGCGTGAAGGCTTCCTTGCAAGCTCGCCCGAAATCGAAATGCTCTCCGTCGTGCCGCAGATTCCGGCCGGCGCCCTGCGCTTTATCGAGCGTGAAACACTTGAGGGCTATTACAAGGATTGTTCTGAAAAGATCTTCAAGCCCATCCGCAAATTCCTCAAAGGCAAAGACCTTCCTGTTGAGGAAGTCTACGTCGTGGGCGATCCGTCCGAGGGTATCGCCGACGAAGTCGATCGCACCAAGCCCGATCTTGTGGTCATGGGATCGCGCGGCCGCTCGAGCCTCAAGGGGCTTTTCCTCGGCTCCGTCACGCGCGGTGTGCTCGCCCGCACCAAGGTGCCGATGTTGATTGTTCGCTCCGACCTGATTCCGAAAAAGGACGGCATGCGTGTAGGCATCGCCGTTGACGGTTCGCCGCAGAGCAAAGCTGTTGTGCGTTACATTCTCAACAATCTCGACTTCTTCGGAAAGGACTCCAAGTTCTATCTGATTCACGTCACAAGCGACATCAGTCTCACGCTTCTTGCTGGCGTCTCCACCGGTGCGCCGCAACCGCTCAAAGGCACGGATCTGGAGGCCATCAAGGAAGAGACATACCGAGAAGCCACCGAAGACATCGTACCGATGCTTGACAAGGCCGGCATCGAATATGAGAAGGTTTGCGTCGAAGGCACACCGGGTGACGTACTTGCCAAAGTCGCCAAGAAAAAGAAGCTCAGTTTGATGGTGATGGGCACTCACGGCTACGGGCGCTTCAAGAGCGCTGTACTCGGATCAACGGCAATGCGACTTCTTGCCAAAGGCGAAGTGCCGGTGATGCTCATTCGCAAGTGATAACCCCTAAAGCGCGCAGTCGCCAGACGCGGCGGCCGGAAAAAACACCCCATGCGCCGCCGCATCTGTTTATAACTGCGCTATGATCGAATAAGGTATTTTGGTGAGCGAGCAACCACAGTCCGCGCCAAACCGTTTCGGTTTTTTCTTCACATTGTGAGCTCGACGCTTTTCGGGCGCCGCACTCAAGAAAGAACAAAGGAAATAGACGTATGAAAATTCTCGTTCCTATCGACGGCAGCAGCTACAGCGAAAACTCTCTGTCCTTTGTAGCCTCCCGCACGTCTCTTCTGGGTCACACCCCCGAAATCGAGCTTCTGGTCGTGCTCGATCCTCTGCCCGCCCGCGCGGCACGCTTGGTCGGCAAGGATTCGCTCACGCGCTACTACGAAGAAGAAGCCGAAAAAATCTTCGAACCGGCACGCAAGTTCCTGTCTGACAAGCACATCACGGTGACCGAAGCCTTTATGGTGGGCGATCCCTCCGAAAAGATTGCCGAAGAAGCCGTGCGTCTTGACGCCGATCTGGTGATCATGGGGTCGCGCGGCCGCACCGCTCTTGCCGGCCTCTTCCTGGGCTCCGTGACAAACGGTGTTCTCGCCCGCACCAAGAACCCGATTCTGATCGTGCGCAACAAGGCCGTTCCCGAAACGGACGCCATGCGCGTAGGCATCGCCGTTGACGGTTCCAAGTTCGGCGTGGCTGCCGTCAAGTACCTCGTGCGTCACAAGGAACTTTTCGGTGAAGGCGCTTCGTTCTATTTGATCAACGTCGCAAGCGACTACGCCGGCGCCGTGATGCCCGACATGGCAGGCATGGCACTTCCGGCACTGTCCGAAAGCGAAGTGCTCGAACTGCAGAAGAAGGAATTCGGTGAAGCCGTCGATCCGATCCGTCCGATTCTTGCCAAAGCCGGTCTCACGCCCAAGGAAGTTTGCCTCGTGGGCAACCCGGGCGACGAAATCGCTGCATTTGCAAAGAAAAAGAAGCTCGACCTGGTGGTGATGGGCAGCCACGGCTACGGCCGCTTTAAGAGTGCCGTGATGGGCTCGACTGCCACTCGTATCGCAGCTCAGGGCGACGTTCCCATCCTGCTGATCCGTCGCTAATAGAGCATCGTCATCCCGCGAGGCGTCTGTCCGGCGCCCCGCAAGAAAAACGGCCCGAGAGATACCTTTCTTCTCGGGCCGCTTTGTTTGAATCAGCTCAGTTCGATCAGAGCGAAGCGCGCAGAATTTCGATCACGCCGGCCTTGTCGATCGGACGCAATGCTCCGGACAGCGGCCACCAGCACGTCGGAATGTGATCAGCCATCGCTTCAAAATGCGAATCATCCACACCCACTTCGCTCAGTCGCTGCGGAATACCGATGGACGCAAAGAACTCCGCGGTTTTATCAATGGCAGCATTGGCCAATTCCATCACATCGCCCTTGGGATCCATGCCCCAAACGTTAACGGCATACTGCGCAAAGCGGGGCGCCGTCTTTTCGTTCAGGCTGTAGCGCATCCAGTGCGGCGTAATGATTGCCAGACCCACGCCGTGCGTGATGTCATGCCAGGCCGAAATTTCGTGTTCGATGGCGTGGCACGGCCACGGTGAGGGAATATTGCCGATCGCAAGCAGACCGCAGCAGCCGAAGGAACTCGCGAGCATCATTGCGGAGCGTGCCTCGAGATTGGTCGGATCCTTGATGCAAATCGGAGCGTTCTTGATCACGGTCTTGAGAATCGTTTCGCAGAAACCGTCGCTTACGTCGTTGCCTTCGCTTACCAGATACTGTTCAAACGTGTGCGACATGATGTCGGCAGCGCCCGCTGCGGTGTGCCATGCCGGAACACTTACGCTCACAGACGGGTCGCAGAAAGAAGCCTTCGGACAAAGCAGCGGAGAGGAGATCGCCTGTTTTTCATTGGTTTGCATATTGCTGATCACGCCCGGCGCATCGTATTCGCTGCCGGTCGCCGCAAGCGTGAGCACCGAAAAGAGCGGCAAAGCGTCCTTAATGAGGCTGCCGTCCTTGACGAGATCCCAGGCGTCGCCCTCATACTTAACGGCTGCGGCAATTGCCTTCGAGGCGTCAATCACGGAACCCCCGCCCACGGCCACAATAAAGTCAACCTTCTGTTCACGGGCCAGTTTGGCTGCGGCGTTGACAGAGCTCACGCGGGGATTGGGTTCGATGCCGGAAAATTCCACCACCTCAAAACCGGCCAGCGCCTTCTTGACGCGCTCGAGCAGGCCGCTGCGAACCACGCTGCCGCCACCGTAGGTGATCAGCGCGCGTTTGCCGTAGGGAGCAGCCGCTGCAGCCAGTTTCTCGATGCTGTCCACACCGTAAACAAGACGCGTGGGCATATAAAGTTCAAAGGAATGCATGGTCAACACCTCACAGAAAAGTTATAAAGCCGGCATTCCGGCCCTGTTTGAAGGTGAGGATAGCGCATCCCAAATTCAGTCAACCACCTGAAAGGTTCAAGTTTTTGCCTGATTGTCCAAACATCGGTAAATAAAAAAGCCCGCAAATCAATTAAGACTCACGGACTTTTGTGCTAACGGACTCCCGAAATCGGGAGTCCGAGGGAAAGGAAGTCAGATTACTTCGCTTCGTCTTCGTCAAACGGTTCGGAACCGAGTTCGCCTTCCATGCAGGAAACCGCCAGAGCTGTCGTCGAGTCACCGACCACGTTGATGGACGTACGGATCATGTCGAGAATACGGTCAACACCAGCAATCAGACCGATCACTTCAAGCGGAATACCGATCTGCGTAAAGACCAAAGTCGACATAATCAGACCCGCACCAGGAACACCGGCAGTACCGATAGCAGCCAACACGCCGGTGATAACCACGATCACCTGATCGGTGAAAGTGAGCGGCAAGCCGTAAATCTGAGCAGCGAACACCGCGCACACACCCATGTAAACGGCGGTACCGTTCATATTGATCGTGTTACCCAGAGGAACGGCAAAGGAAGCAATAGCGTTGGTCGCACCCAAACGACGGGAAGCCACGAGGTTGGAAGCCATAGCGGCAGCTGACGAGCAAGTCGTGAAGGCAATGAGCCAGGGTTCGAAGATACCCTTGAAATACTGGCCAAGAGGAATGCGAATCCAGAACTTAACCCACGGGATGTAGATGATGATGATCAGCAACGACGTGGCAATAAAGCTCGAAAGGATGAGCTTGCCCAACGGAAGCAGAACCGCAATGCCGTGCTGCGCAACAACAGCAGCCATCAAGCCGAACACACCGATCGGAGCATAACGCATCACGATGTTGGTCATGCGGATCATCACGTGGCCCATGACGTCAAAGAACTCGTACATTGCACGGCCCTTCTCTCCCATCGCATTCAAGCAGAAACCGAACATGATGGCAAAGAAGATGATCTGAAGAATCGAGCCCTTGGCGAAGGCTTCCATCGGATTGATCGGGACGATTTCCAGCAACGTCTTCACAAAGCTCGGGGCATTGACCTGAGCGGCCTTCAGGCCTTCGGTCGAGAGCGTCACGCCCACGCCCGGATCAATCATGTTGGCGATCACGAGGCCGAAGATCACGGAGATGGCCGACGTGACCATAAAGAGCACCAGCGTACGAACGGCAACACGGCCGAGTTTCGAGACGTCGCTGATACCGGCGGCACCGGCCACCAAGGTGGCGAACACCAGAGGCACGACCGCCATGCGGATCAAACGAATGAACAAGTCGCCCAGCGGACGGAACCAGGTCTGCGCGAATTCGGGGTTGGTAAACGCGCCGACAATCACACCCAGCACCAGACCGAGCATCATCTGCATCGGCAAGCTGGTCCACGCGGAGGATTTCTTATCTGCCATAACAGCTCTCCATTTGAAATTTTTCTTCGCTGAGAACGGGCAGCCCCTGGTTGTGTCCAAAGTCCACACGTCACGCACTGCAGCGTTGAAACAAACTGTTTCAACGTCTCAGTGCTTAATTTAGACCGAAGAAAGCATTCGCGAGGCTGGTATAAACCCTTACTTTTGCGACAAATCAAGGCTTATTACAAGCTATACAAATGCGCAAGTCTTTGTTTTTAATAAAGAATTTCCGCATTTCACAAAAATTGAACTTTTTTGCCATAGGACAAATCAAATAGAGTCTCTTTTGCGTTAGCGCAACGACGATAACCAAAAGCAACTACTGCGCGAAGCAACGCCGCCCTTTGAAAGCATTTCTGAACACTTTTGCGGTTCTTGTCACGTCCTTGTCACGAATCCGACATAATTTTCCACTGTAAGCGACATCAGCGCATAACAAAAAACAAACACACGCGCACGAGCGCGTACGAGGAAAAATCAACCATGGCTGAGACCATTCTTGTTGTTGAAGACGAACCGGCAATCCGAGAACTGATCGGTTTTGCCTGCGAATCCTCCGGCTATACCGTATTGCGAGCCGGAAGCGTTCAGGAAGCAAGCGACCTTCTTTCTCAAAACCGCGTCCACCTGATTCTTCTGGACTGGATGTTGCCCGACCTCTCGGGGCTGCAGTGGCTTGACAAACTCAAGCGCGACGAGCGCTACGCGGCCGTGCCCGTGATCATGCTCACGGCCCGCGGTACCGAAAGCGACAAAGTCGCCGGACTCGACGCCGGCGCCGACGACTACGTCGTCAAACCCTTCTCACCGCGCGAACTCATTGCCCGCATACGCGCCGTTCTGCGCCGCGGCGGCGCCGAAGCCGAAAAAACGGTCACCTGCGGACCGCTTACCATCAATGAGGCGCACTTTTCTGCCAAGGTTCAGGGCGAACCCGTCAAACTCGGCGTGATCGAGTTCAAGATGCTTCTCGTTTTGGCTTCTTCACCGGGCCGCGTCTATTCGCGCGCACAACTTTTGTCCCGAGTCTGGGACGATTCAACCGAACTTGACGAGCGTACGGTCGACGTACACATTCTTCGCCTGCGTAAACAATTGGCCGGCACGGCGGCGGCCTCCCTGGTCGAAACTGTCCGCGGTCTGGGTTATCGCGCCAACGACGCCGTCTGAAAAGTGATTCCACCATGGTCAAGCGCTTGAAATTAATGGCGCCGGTCGTGTTCCGGCTCATCCTGCTTTGCTGCGTCTGCCTGGGCATTGCCGGGCTTGCCAGTCCCGTCTGGGGCTTCGGCCTTTTGATATTGGGTCTCTTTCTTGAGATCTTCATGCATCTCAACTACATTGCGCTGCTTGCGCAATGGCTAGAAGAACCGGGACTGCCCGATACGCCGTCGGTGCGCTCGGGCGTCTGGAGCGAAATCTTTTATCGCATCGCCAAAAGCCGCAAACAACTTGAGAAAAACACACGCCGCCTGACCGAACGCGAAGCACGCTACCGCAAAACACTCGCCGCGCTGCCCGAGGGCATCGTACTCGTAAAATCAGACTGGTCGGTGACGTGGTGCAACGATGTCGCCGAAACAATCTTCGGCATTGAAGGAGAAGACGACGCAGGTCGCCACCTTCTGGCCTTCGTTTCCGATGAGGGACTGCAGAACTACATCAAGTCCGGCAACTTTGCCTCCCCCTACATCCTGCGCACCAAGTCGCCCAATACCGCCAACGAGATCCGCCTCGTGGACGTGGATCGCAAAACCCGCATCCTGATTGCACGCGACGTGACCGAGCAAGAGCGACTTGACGCGATGCGGCGTGATTTCGTCGCCAACGTTTCTCACGAACTCAGAACGCCTCTGACCGTGCTCTCGGGTTTTCTCGATATGGCGCTCAACGGCATTGACGAAAAGGCTCCGACCAAACTAGAGCTTCAGGCTTCTCACCTGCACCTCATGCGTGAGCAGGCCGGTCGCATGCAGCGACTTATCAACGATTTGCTCACGCTTTCTCGCCTGGAAAACGAAGAGCAAACCAAGCCCTCCGAAATCATCAACCTTTCGAGCATGCTCAATACGATTGCGGAAGAAATTCGCGTCATGGCCGTCAAAACGCACACGGTGCAAACCGATATCGCCGCCAATATGTCCGTGCACGGCTGGCCCGATGAACTGCGCAGCGCCGTCGTAAACCTCATGACCAACGCCGTGCGGTATTCCCCGTCCGGCGGCATCATCAAATTGGCCGGGCACGTCAAGGAAAACGGCGCCATTGCAATCAGCGTCACCGACCACGGCATCGGCATTGCCGAAAAAGACATTCCGCGGCTCACCGAGCGCTTCTATCGCGTCGACAAATCCCGTTCACGCGACACGGGCGGCACGGGCCTGGGACTGGCCATCGTCAAGCATGTGCTTATTCACCTTAACGCAACGATGCACATCGAAAGTCGTCTGGGAGAAGGCTCGACCTTCACGGTGGAAATTCCGGCTTCGCTCAACGCCTCACAGAAAAACGCCTCCGATTAAGGCTTCGTATGCAGCCGCAGGAGTGTGTCGCGCATTTGATGCGCCGGCAAGTCCTGCGGCGTCGCGTGTTCGGCCGCACTCGACTCGGCGCCGCAACGATGCGCAAACCATGCCGTGGCGGGAGAAGCTTTGCGCAACACGGCAAGACTCGGCAGATGGTCTCCGTAGAGCGCCACGGTGCTGCCGGGATGCGAGCGGCTCAATGGCTTCACAAGTTCATCCACGCCCTCGTCGAGATGGCGCAGGTGCTCCTCATACTCCGCGAGTTGCTCATGGGCGGTGCCGCTCCAAGGGCCATGCGCTTCGATCGTGACAATGAAAAGAAACGTGGGCTTTGTACAAGTCGCCAAAAATTGCGCGGCTCTTTGCAGGAGCGCCTTGTCGCCAACGTAGTGCCCTTCGCGAGGCAAATCGGCAAATGCCGCAATATCCATCAGTCGGGAAAAGCCCAAATGGGGCATCACGGCAAAGCGATCGAAAAAGCGACCGTCGTTGGGATGCCAGGCTACCGTGTCGTATCCTCGCGCCTTGAAGTCTCGGGCGAGCGAAGCCATCGGAATTCGACGGGCAAGCTGGTACGGATCAAACGCGTAGGCCTCCAACGACGTGGTTTCGAGTCCCGTTAAAACGGAAAACTCCGTGCGCATCGTATAGGCACCGCGCCAATCCAGAAGCAGCTTGCCGCCCGGTCCCTGTGTGCGCAACGCGTCAATTGTCGGCGTCGTGCTCGGTCGGTTGAGCAACTCGGCAACCGGACAATAGCTTTCAGCCTGAATGAGCACAAAATGGCGCGGCGTTTGGTCGGTTTTCTGAGCTTTGACCTCATTCTCGTGCGCGTTGGATGTCGACTCTGAACACTCGATTTCACGGCCATTTAGGTTAAACCGCCGGCGTATCGTTTCGGCTCGAGCCAGAAAGCTCACCAAATGCACGAGCGCAGCTCCGAAGGGAGTAAAACGCGCCGCATCAACCTGAGCCCGAAAAACAGGCGGGTTAGCCGAAAGAAAAGCGTCTGCTTGGCCGACCAAAAATTTCAGTCCCGTCCAAGTAAAGGCAACGCCCGCCCCAAAAAACACCAGAGCAAGCACACGAAGGGATTCGTGTGCAGATTCTTGAGCCACTTCGCCCGCAAGCGCCACCACGAAGACTGCCAGCACCGCCCACACCCACTTGGGCACATACCCAAAATACAGGCGCGGAAAACGCAAGGCGTGACCGGCAAGGAACACGTCGGAAAAAAGAAGTACCTCTCCCAACAGCTTTACCTTGAGCGCATTGCCGGCTAAAAGCAACACAATGCCCAGAACGCTCAAACAGAAAACAGAGACGGGACGCGCCAGAAGCGCCGTCAGCCCCCAGTAGACCAAAACGGCCGTCACCGCCACCGGTGCAACTTCCAGCCGGCGATTCACCGAAAGCGACTGGTCAAACGTTACGCCCTTGGGCGTGGCCGCCCGATTGGCAAGCCACAACAAAAACGTGCCGACAACGAAAAAGAAAAGACTGAGAGCAACCGGCGTCATGGCTATGAAGCATCCGTGCGGTTGTTGTTCGTTTTGTCCTGCATCGCCTGCGTCTCGGCGTCCGGAATCACCGAAAAGTCAAAAGGCTTTAATGCGATCGCCTGAAGCGCTTCGGGCAACAGCGGCAAAAGCGCAATGCCCCATCGCAGGATCTTCGGAAAGACGCAGGTCGCGCGATTGGCGTCCATAGCCTCACGGATACGATGTGCGGCCACGTCGGCCGTCACCATCAGGGGTTTGCCGCCCACAAACCGTTCGCTCATGGGACTGACCACGAAACCCGGGCAAATCACCGTCACCCCGATGTTGTGCTCGGCGACCAGGCGGCGCATTGCTTGTCCAAAGACCCGTACGCAAGCCTTGGAAGCGCTGTAGCCGGGTGAAGAGGGCAGCCCCGTAAAAGAAGCCATGGAACTCACCATGCCCACCTGGAAATGGTGTCCCGGTTTTTTTCGCTCGATCATCTTTCGCACGGCCTCATTGACGGCCAGCAAATCGGCGCGCGCGTTAACGTCAATCTCGCGCAACATGTCGGCGGTGGCTTCGGGCATCAAACCCCTTTCGGTCGTCTGTGCAGAGGCCGAGACACCCTGATTGATGAGCAAAACGTCAAGATCCCCGTCGCCCACCACGCGGTCAATCCAGTCGATGAGCTTGGCGTCGTCTCGTACGTCGAACGTTTCGCAGACCACATCGGCGCCGTACAGACGCGCCGTACGAGCATTGGCTTCGAGGTTATCTCGATTGCGCGCGCAGGCATAGATACGGGTTCCTGGAGCTGCATAGGCCTTTAAAAGCGCCGCGCCGATGCCGCCCGAAGCACCGGTGACGGCCACGCGACGGGTACAGGCAGTCGTTTGGGCCATGGTTCGTCCTCTCTTTTCTAGGCCGGCGTATCAAGCGTCTTACTCAGTACGCGACCGCCCTTCGGATGCCGCGCGCTCAAAGGGGCTCCGAGCGTCACTTCTTTGAGCACCTCAAAGCCCGCCTTTCGGTACAAACCGAGAGCCGCTTCGTTTTCGGCAAAGGCGTGCAACGCGATTTTCTTCAGCGACAAGTCACGAGCTTTGTCGGCGGCAACCTCCAAAAGCAATTGCGCCAAACCGCGTCCTCGAAACTGCGGATTGACCCACAACGTATTAACCCACAGGGCATCGTCGACCGTTGCCGTGAGCACTTCTCGCACCGGATCGATACGCTTGGCTGTGAGGAAATTTTCCATCAGTGTCGGAATTTGCTGCTCGCAAGCGTCGTAGCTGAACAAAAGTCCCGCCGTCTGATCTCCGACCTCGGCCAAAATTACATTCTCCGTCACATAGGGAGCGACGTTTCGCCCGAAGGCAAGCCGCAACACGTCGCTTGCCTGCTGCATTGGCAAAAGGTCGGCAAAAAGGCACTCGACGATGCCTTCGGAGACTTCCGTCACAACCCGGCTCACAAAATCCAGATCGTCCGCAACGGCATAACGAAGATTCAGTTCATCCATAGTACGACTTCTGTTGCTGCTTGCTCACGCAAGATTCGTGGGAGCAAAAAACTTGTGCGTTCAGACGCATTATCCGGCAAATCGCACAGATCTAGCGCGTCAAAAGACCGGGCGGCGCATAGCGCGGATCAGGATCTGAAGTGCGGCGCGGCTTTGCAAACCGCTTCAAAGAACTTCTTACAGCCGCCTGAATGCCTTCGGCACCGTAGAAATTGCCCGCCACCGAAGCGCACTGCGCCACCACATTGCGAAAATCCTCAAATAAGCTCTTGTCGGGCGCCGCGGGTGCCTTCCAGAAATCCTTGAGACTCACCAAAGGCCAGCTTTGCGCCAAGCCTTCGATGTTGTAGATGCTATGGCCGAGGCAGTAGACCGGAATCTCTTTTTCCAGCGCCATGATGCCCACGGTGCTGTTGACAAGCACCACGCCGAGACTGCGTCCGACCATTTGTCCGGTGTTTCCGAAGTCAACAAAAGTCACGCGATCGGCAATGCCGAGTTCGGAGGAAAAAGCTTTGACAAAGGTGTCGTAGTCGATCAGACCGTTGTCCAGCGGATGGTTTTTGATCAGCAAATGCGTGTTTTTCGGCGCGTGCTTGGCAAAACTCGTCAATACGTCGGCAATTGCTTCGTGCATGCGCACATAGGGCGAATAGAGTTGAATTTGGCTGTCGGAATTAAGCTGCAGCGGGAAAAAGAAGTACGGCGCTCGCTTGGCATGAAATTCACGCAGCCGCTTGGCATCGCGCCGAGCCCGACGCGCACGCGAAAAGTAGCGCGGCAAAATGCCGATCAGTTCAAAAGCGATATTGCTCGGCCGATGCGTGCGGTAGTGTCGGAAAAACGGCCAAAGAAAGAAGTTGCCCGCGTGATGCTTGATCGCTTGCACGACTTTGTCAACAATGTCGTTTTCATGGTGTTCGACGGGGGTGGTGTTGGGACCGAGCTGCTGAGACAAGGCTCGAATCCCACCGGCCGTTTTCGGCAATCGCGAACGCCCGTTGACCCCGAACTCCTCAAGTGTCGAATAGGAGTTGCGCAAATAGCCCTCTTCGTACACCCAAATGCGAATGCCCAGCGTATCGGCCAAGCGAATGGCTTCCCAATGCATCGGGCGCCAGTCACCGTAGACGCAGATATCGGTAATGTGGCGTCCGCGGTAAATTTTGCCCACCCAGGATAGCCACTCATAGCGCGTTCCGCGGTAGCAAAAGGCGTGCCCCATGCCCCAGAGCAACACATCGCCGCCGCAGAAATTGACTTTTTCGACAAGCGCCCCCGCTTCTCGGAGTCCTTTTGCCAATTCACGGAAAAAACCACTCTGCGGACCTTGCAGGAGCAAAAAGGAACGTCCCGACAGATCGGGAAGCGTTCGGGGCCCCGGCGCGGGATCGGGATGAAAAGTATGGTCAGTCATGAGCAAACGAACGTGAGTCAGCCAACTTGCGCGTCAATGTCCTGACGGGCCGCTTGCACTTCGCGCGCCACAATGGAAAGCGCCTGACGAACCGTCTCTTCGGTATGCGCTGCGGAAAGGAAAAAGCGAAGTCGAGCCGCCCCCTCTTCGACCACCGGATAGATGATCGGCATGACGTTGACTTTAGCTCGGAACAAACGCGTGGCAGCTTTGCCCGCCAACAGAGAACTTCCGAGCATGATCGGCACCACGGCATAGCCTTCGGCGTGACCGGTATCGAGTCCCAGTCGCTTAGCTTCCTGCACAAAAAAGTGGCTGATGTGCTGCAGTTTCTGCACGCGTTCGGGCTCGCGCAGCATGATTTCGATCGCTTTGGCCGAAGCGGCGGCAAGCACAGGCGACATGCCCACCGAATAAACAAAGCCGGGGGAAGTGAACTTCAGAAGTTCAATGAGCTCTGCAGACCCCGCGATATAGCCCCCGCAAGTGCAGCAAGTCTTGGAAAGCGTCCCCATCGTGATGTCAATGTCGCCCGGCTGCAGACCGAAATGCTCAGCCGTCCCTTTGCCGGTTTTACCCAAAACACCCAGAGCGTGCGCCTCGTCAACCATCAGGAAGGCGCCAAATTCTTTTTTAAGCGCCACAAGACCCAGCATATCGGCGATGTTGCCGTCCATCGAGAAAACGCCTTCGGTCACAATCAGACAACGCTCAGCCGAGGCTCGGTGCGTCAGCAAGAGACGGCGCAGGGCTTCGCAGTCGTTGTGCGGGTATGAAATGCGGCGTGCGCCGCTTGACTGTGCACCCAACACAATCGAATTGTGAGAGAGCGAATCGTGAAAGATCACGTCGTTGGGCCCGAAAAGCTTCCCGATGGTGGAGACGTTGGTCGCATGACCGCTTACGTACACCATGGCGTCTTCCGTGCCGTAAAGCGATGCCAGGACCTTTTCGAGCGCTCGATGCGGAGGACGTTCGCCGGAAACAAGGCGCGAGGCCGAGGCGCCGGTCCCCCAGCGCTCCAGAGCATCCGTCGCCGCCTGCGCAATTTCCGGATGCCCCATCAAATCCAGATAGTCATACGTCGAGAAATTCAGAAACGTCTCGCCGTTGATCGAAGTATGAGCTTTGGCAATGCCGTCGTGGCATTGAAAAAAGGGATTGAGGATGCCCGCGCTTTGCGCCACATTTTTCTCAATGCGCAGCTGTTTGTAGGCCGGAAAATCCACAAATCGCGTAAAGCGCGGATCAATGGCAGGCCGCGAAGCTTCTTCAGCGGTTCGACCGCGCGTCACG
>ERZ1036446.717-NODE-717-length-13087-cov-5.462170_pt1 | contig 13087 bp, 9 predicted proteins | sample MGYA00514226_ERZ1036446 | MGnify/ENA primary metagenome ERZ1036446 (study PRJEB33795, sample SAMN09464922) | human gut metagenome | host: Homo sapiens | place: USA: Stanford, California | collected 2016-07 | study: EMG produced TPA metagenomics assembly of the...
ACCGCGTCGCGTTACTTCAACTTCCGGCAGTTCCGGCATAACCATCCAAAAACGTAGCAACTCAGAGTGCGGACATTGTACGCAAGCAGTAGCAGGCCTCTCCTCCTTCCGGCGGAAGATTTTTGCCTTCTTGCGTGAGAAAATCCCAGTTTGCCCCTCCCTTCTGATTCTCCTTCCGAAAACATGCCAGAAAACAAAACCCCAGCCCCGAGCAATCCCTACAAAGCCCTCCTTGAAACCTGTGTGGCGGGCGGCGTCTCGCGCGCCAACCAAAGCTTCCTGCAAACACTGCTCATGACGTTTCTTGCAGGAGCCTATATTGCCTTGGGCGGCTTTTTGGCCGTGCGCTGCGGCTTGGGGTTGTCGTGGGATCAATGGGGCTCGATGGGCAAATTCGTGTTTGCCGCGGTCTTCCCGCTGGGGCTGATTCTGACCGTCATCTGCGGTGCCGACCTTTTCACCGGCAATGCCATGACGCTCACAAGCGCCCGCATCAACAACCGTGTTGATTGGCTTGCGGTATTGCGCAGCTGGACCTTTGCCTGGCTCGGAAACTTCATCGGGGCGCTTTTTGTGGCTTATTTCCTGGTGTGGGCCACGGGCATCATCTTTGAGAAAGTTCCCACGGCCGCAGGCGTAGCCGCCATGCCCTGGGCCGAAGGGCTGGTGAAACTAGCCAACGGTAAAACGTCACTGTCCTTTGGCGAAGCATTCTGGCGCGGCGTAGGCTGCAACTGGCTCGTGTGTCTGGCCGTTTATCTGAGCTATGCCGCCAAAGATATCGCGGGAAAAATTCTGGCACTGTGGTTTCCGACGATGGCTTTCGTTGCGATGGGCATGGAACACTGCATCGCCAACATGTTCTTCATTCCTGCAGCCATTTTTGCCGGTAGCGACCCGCGTTACGTAGAGTTGGTCAATACAGGAGCTGCCGTTCCGCTTACTGCCGACTGGTCGAAATTCTTCATTGACAACCTGCCTGCCGTTACGCTCGGCAACATTGTCGGAGGCGCCGTTCTGGTGGCCGTGATCTACTGTCTGATTCACGGTAAGCTACGGAATTCTTAAGATTTTTTAACGCATTGGCGTCCAATTTAGCGTATGATTGCGCCAACTATAAAACCGTCACTGAGTTAACAAGACAACTTGCGGAGTGACGTTAAAACAGAACCGCTAAAGCGTCTGTCGCAAAAATGATCTGCCGGACATCGGCTTGAATTCGAGTATTTGCGTTGGGCGCTTTCCATCAGCTACTGCAAATATTCAAAAAAGGATTCAAGAGATGTCCGATTCTTATCTTTTCACCTCCGAGTCGGTGAGCGAAGGCCATCCGGATAAAGTCGCCGACCAGATTTCCGACGCCGTTCTCGATGCGTGTCTGGCTCAGGATCCGATGAGTCGTGTGGCCGCCGAAACGCTCTGCAACACCGGTCTCGTCGTTCTGGCCGGCGAAATCACCACCAACGCAACCGTTGACTACATTGGGCTCACGCGCGACGTGTTAAAGCGCATCGGCTACGACAACACCGAATACGGCATTGACCACAAGGGCTGCTCTGTGCTCGTGGGTTACGACAAGCAGTCCAACGACATCGCTCAGGGCGTGGACGCAAAGAACGCCGATCCGCTCACAATCGGTGCCGGCGACCAGGGTCTGATGTTCGGCTATGCGTGCGATGAAACCGCCACGCTCATGCCCGCAGCCATTTATTACGCTCACCAGCTGATGCTGCGTCAAAGCAAGCTGCGCCGTGACGGCACAATGCCCTACCTGCGCCCCGACGCCAAGAGTCAGGTGACGCTGCGCTACGAAAACGGCAAGCCCGTGGCAGCCGACACGATCGTGCTCTCGACTCAGCACTCGCCCGAATGGAGCGACGGCATGAGCATGAAGCCCGAATTCATCGAAGCTGTCATTGAAAACATCATCCGTCCGGTGATGCCCGCCGAATGGCTTAAGGGCACAAAGTTCCTCGTCAACCCGACCGGCCGCTTCGTGGTGGGCGGTCCGCAGGGCGACTGCGGCTTGACCGGTCGCAAGATCATTGTCGACACCTACGGCGGCAGCTGCCCGCACGGCGGCGGCGCCTTCTCCGGCAAGGATCCCACTAAAGTTGACCGTTCGGCCGCTTACGCCTGCCGTTACGTCGCCAAGAACATCGTGGCCGCGGGGCTCGCCAGCCGCTGCCAGGTTCAGGTTGCCTACGCCATCGGCGTGGCCGAACCGATGAACATCACCGTTCGCACGATGGGTACGGGCAAGGTTTCCGACGACGCTCTGTCGGCGGCCGTTCGCAAGGTCTTCGATCTGCGTCCGGGCGGCATTCTTCAGATGCTTGACCTGCGCCGTCCGATCTATTCCAAGACCGCCGCTTACGGTCACTTCGGCCGTGAAGAGCCGGAATTCACCTGGGAAAAGACCGACAAGGCCGACATCCTCAAGGAAATGTTCTGCTAATCGGGATTCGTTTTCCACCCGGCCGTCGTTTGCGCGACGGCCTTCAGCCGCCTGCAGGCTCCGCCGCAGGCGGTTTGCCTTTTTTGAGTGTCGTCTGACGGCAATACCTCAAAACTTGTGCACATATTCTTTCGCATTCCCTCAATAGCCGCTCCGGCTACCCATACACTGCTCTGACTGTGTCAACAATTACATATGAGGAACCTTTCATGAGCGGTCATTCACTTTCCACCATCTGCGTTCAGGGCGGCTGGCGTCCGAAAAACGGCGACCCCCGTCAGCTTCCGATCGTTCAAAGCACCACCTTCAAGTACGACTCGGGCGAACTGATGGCCAAACTCTTTGACTTGGAAGCCAGCGGCTACTTCTATTCGCGCCTGCAAAACCCAACCTGTGACTCGGTGGCAGCCAAAATCGCGGCGCTTGAAGGCGGCACCGCCGCCATGCTCACCTCTTCAGGTCAGGCAGCCAACTTTTTTGCCGTTTTCAATATCGCCAACGCGGGCGATCATGTGATTGCACTTTCCACCATTTACGGCGGCACCTATAACCTTTTTGCCGTCACGATGAAGAAGATGGGTATTGAGTTCACTTTTCTGTCGCCCGACTGCAGCACCGAAGAACTCGAAGCCGCTTTTCGTCCCAACACCAAGGCGCTCTTTGGCGAAACCATCGCCAATCCCGCTTTGAATGTGCTCGATATCGAACGCTTTGCGAAGGCGGCTCACGCCCACGGTGTGCCGCTCATTGTCGACAACACGTTTGCCACGCCGATCAACTGCCGCCCGTTCGAATGGGGCGCAGACATCGTGACGCACTCCACCACCAAATACATGGACGGTCACGGCTGTGCGGTAGGTGGCTGCATCGTCGACTCCGGCAACTTCGACTGGACGGCACACGCCGAGAAGTTTCCCGGACTCACCACGCCCGATGAAAGCTATCACGGACTCGTGTACACCGAGCGATTCGGTCTGACGGGCGCCTACATCACCAAAGCCACGGCGCAGCTCATGCGCGACCTGGGCAGTACGCAGTCACCTCAGAGCGCTTACCTCCTTAATCTCGGGCTTGAAAGCCTGCATCTGAGAATGGCTCAGCACTGTGCCAATGCTCTTGCGCTCGCACAGTTCCTTGAAAAACATCCGGCCGTCAGTTGGGTACGCTATCCGGGACTTGCCTCCGACCCCGAACACGAACGCGCCCTCAAGTACCTGCCTCACGGTAGCTGCGGCGTGATCAGCTTCGGTCTGAAGGCCGGCAGACAGGCTGCGCAGGACTTCATGCAGAAGCTCACCATCGCTGCCATCGAAACGCATGTTGCCGATGCGCGCAGTTGCTGCCTGCATCCGGCGAGCACCACGCATCGTCAGCTAAGCGACGAAGAGCTTGCCGCCTGCGGCATCGCCCCAGAACTGGTGCGTCTATCCTGCGGCATCGAATCGGTCGAAGACTTGATCGCCGACGTCGCCCAGGCGCTTGATGCAATTGCGGCGTAGGAGGTTGAGGCATGCCCATCAAGATACCCAACACGCTGCCTGCCGTCGAAGTTCTCAACCGAGAAAACATCTTCATCATGCGCGAGGCGCGCGCGCAGACGCAGGACATCCGACCGCTGCGCATTGCTCTTGTAAACCTCATGCCCGACAAGATCACAACAGAGACGCAATTTGCGCGGCTACTGAGCAACACGCCGCTGCAAATCGATCTTGAGCTCGTTCACATGGGTTCACACGTCTCGAAAAACACGGCGCAAGGCCACCTCAAGAGCTTTTACCGTACCTTCTCCGAAGTACGCGATCAGAAATTCGACGGTATGGTGATCACGGGAGCGCCCGTTGAACGCATGGCATTTGAAGACGTCGACTACTGGCCCGAACTCGTCGAACTGATGGATTGGAGCAAAACGCACGTCTACAGCACACTGCACATCTGCTGGGCTGCGCAAGCAGGTCTCTATCATCATTTCGGTATCAAAAAGGTTCTTCTTGACCGTAAGCTTTCGGGCGTCTTCGCCCACGAAGTCGTGCGTAAAAGCAATATGCTCTTTCGCGGCTGTGACGATGTGTTTTTTCTGCCGCACTCACGGCACACGACCGTCGACGAAGCGGCCGTACGCACCAACCCGAGACTCAAAGTGCTTGCACAGTCCGGCAAAGCAGGTATTTTTGCCGTTGCTACCGACAAAGGTCGTCAGATTTTCTTTACGGGACACGCTGAATACGATCGCGAGACACTCGACTCTGAGTATCGCCGCGACATCAAAGCAGGGCTTTCCGTTCCGGTTCCCGAAAACTACTATGTCAATGATGCCCCTGCTCAGGGACCGCGCATGTGCTGGAGAGCACACGCGCACCTGATCTTTGCCAACTGGCTCAACTATTTCGTCTATCAAGAAACGCCGTACGACCTGCAGGAAATCGGCTAGCGTCCGATCACAAGCCGATCAGGCGCTGCGAATGCGTGTAGATATTGGCTCGCTTCTCGCGACAGAAAGCAACAAGCGTGAGGTTACAACGGCGAGCAACTTCCACTGCGAGCGCCGTCGGCGCCGATACTGCAAAAAGGATTTCCACGCCGCAGGCGGCAGCCTTTTGCACCATCTCATAGGAAGCGCGCGAACTCACAAAAAGCGCTCCGTCAAACTCTTTGGTACGCGCTCGGCAACCAAGAAGCTTATCAAGCGCCACATGCCGACCGACGTCTTCGCGTCCGAACACGACCGTGCCGTCGTGTCGCAGCCAGACGGCCGCGTGCGTGCCGCCCGTGAGACTTCGGAGCTCTTCGGTCTGAGCAATCCCGGTCAGCCCCGCTCCGTAGTGCTTCAAATCAAAGCGCTGTGTAAAAGGAAGCGCCTTGAGCGGGCGCATGACCCCCTCGAGACTTTCGGTGCCGCAGATGCCGCAGCCGGTGCGGCCGGCCATCGTACGGCGATGTTCCTTGAGCTTCCAGAATGACTCGGAGGAGACCGTAAGGTGCACTTCGTAGCCGCGCCCACAGCCGGGATGAACCTCAATATCGTAGACGTCGGAAACATCCTGCACGATGCCTTCGGCCAGAGAAAAGCCGAGAGCAAAGTCCTCGAGATGCTGCGGGGTCACCATCATCACCGTGTGAGAGATGCCGTTGTAGACGAGCGCCACAGGCACTTCGTCAATGACAAAGTCCGACTTGCGCAAGCCGTCCAAATTAAGGACGCTCACGACTTGGGCACCCATCGGCACGTTTCGCGTTTCGTCATCAGCGGGAAGCTGCACGTCGTTCATGAGTCGACTCCGCAAGTCTTAGGCGTTACCGGCCTTCGAGGCGTCTTTCTGAGCTTGCTCACGCGTCTGTGCGTAGGCAACCATCAGTTCGGCACAGCGCCAGGATTCGAAATCCGGATCAAAGTCTTCACTTTCGGCTCCGAACACCGTGGCTACGCTCGATTCACAGGCACTGCAAACATGCAGGCGGTGCTTGTCGTCACCTTCGAGATGCACGTACTGCAATTCGGACGTGGCCTCGTCGCCGCACACCGCACAGCGGATACGCTCAAACTGCCAATCCGCACCGCAGCAGGCACAGTACAGCCGCTTGACGTTGCCTCGGTTTTGCGTGGCACCGACCGCCGCCATGGAAGCACGTGTACCGCAGACCGGACAAGTGATGCTGCGCTTGAAATGCACCGTATCGGGCACCATGCGGTCAAAGGCACGGCTCGCCTCAGTCGCGGCATCGTCGAGAAACACGCGCATGGCAAAAGCCGTAACGGGCACGAAATAGAGTTCGGCAAGCGTCAGGTCCATGCCGGCCTCTTCAATGCGATCCCACAAGGCGTCGGGATACTTGGCAAGAGCGTCGAGCGTGTCCTGCGTAAAAAACGCTTCGGGTGCCGGAATATTGAGACACGGATCCCCCGAAGGTACGCTCGCGTCAGCCACTGCGCGGATCGCTGCGAAGACGCGCAAAAACTCTTCCCGCGGAATCTGAATGAAACGACTTGCAAAAAGCGGCTTCTTGCCGTGCAGCGCATCTTGCATTTCTTCAGGCGTCCACTCAACTTCCGGCACCGTCACCTCGGTTTTCAGGCGCGCGGCTTCGTGCAGCATCGCCAAAAACTGGTCTTCGGCGGGATTGATGTTGTATTTGGCAAACAAACGATCGAGTTTTTTCAAGCTAAGCATGGTGTTTCGGTCGTCGCCGACCGCAGTGCATCTCTAGAAAAAAGTGCGTGGGCGCTGCGACACGCTCACGCACAGTCTTGTGGCGGATTATGCGGCAAAAACGATGGTTTTGCGCTTACTTGCCGCCTTTTTTGTCAGGTTCTTCGGTGACGTTCTTACCGAGCGCCAGTTCTTCATTGGCCCAATAACCCCAATGGTAAGCCGCATCGGACTCGGAAACCTTGCCGTCGCCGAACATCAGACGGATCGTACCGCGGTAGGGCTGGAAGATGCCTGCGCCGAGATAAACGTGCGCAATGCCAACGAACACCGTCAGGAAGAAGAAGATGTCATGCACGAGCTTGGCAACGAGCACTGTTTCGGGGGCAAAGTCCACCTTGCCCGTGCCGTCGGGTAAGAGCCCGGTGTTAAGCCACAGGATCATGCCCGAGACAGCCATGAAGACACCGAAGATCACAAGCGCGCCGTCAGCCAGACGCTGTGCGGACTTCACGTGGTGCTGCGGAGGCATATGCACCTTGGAAGGCGCAAAGAGGTACAGCGGGAACTTCATGGCCCAAGCCACGTCGTCCTTGTCCCACTTTCCGAAAATGTCTTCCTTGAAGAGATGTACGAATCCCTTGGGGCTCTTGAGAATCGCAAAGAGCGGTACCAGGATGAAGGGGATGGCGAGCACGCGATGCAGCATGCGCATGGCATACGTGAAGTCGCCCCCCATGATGCCGCCGCCGAGCGAAGGCACGAACACAAACAAACCGGTAAACGCAAGCAGGATGCAGGCGATCGCGGCCACCCCGTGCGTGACACGAGTCAAAAGCGAATGACGCTGAATGTAGCGAGTCATGTTTTTTACTCCTAGTGGGATCTATTGAGAGTCGCGCTTGAGAGCCGCCACTTCGCGATCGGCCTTTTCGCGCTGCTCCGGCGTCCAGTGCTTCTTGGCTTCTTCGATCGTCATTTCTTCTCGACGATAGCCGCGTGCGGCCACCAGAGAAACAGCCAGACCGGCGACCACCGCGGCGGTACCCACGGCCGTGACCGTGCGCATTGCCGTTCCCATGGTGATCACGTCCTTCTTCACGGGGTTGGTCGGCAAGCCGTAGGCTTCATGCCCGTGCTTGCAAACAGTCAGCGTATGCAAACCGCCCATTTCGTTGACGCCATAGAGTTCTGCCTTTTCAAAGCCCTTTTTCTTGAGGAATTCAACGCGCTTGAGCCCCTTTTCAATCATTTCTTCGCGCGGACCGAAGCAAAGCGCCTCGGGCTGGCAGGTCTTCACGCAAGCCGGAATGCCGCCTTCTTCGAGACGATCCAGGCACAGCGTGCACTTGTCAATGCGCTTGTCCGTCGGACGGAAACGCGGCACGTCAAAGGGGCAGGCAGACTGGCAATAAGTGCAGCCGTTGCACTTGTCGGTGTCAAAGGCCACCACACCCTTTTCGGTCTTGTAGAGCGCTCCCGACGAGCAGATTTCCACACAGGCGGCGTCCGTGCAGTGGTAGCACGAACGGCGGCCGATGGCGAAATTCAGGGGCTGGAACTTGTTGCCGGATTCATGTTCGGCAAACGTCATGATCAGACGTGTGTCGCCGTTCAAATCCGCTGGCGACTGATAGCTGCCCGTAAACGGAATCGAATTGAGTCCGGTGGGAGCAGGCAGCCCGTTCCATTGCTTGCAGGCCACCTGGCAACCTTTGCAGCCCGTGCAGTGCGAAGCGTCAAACAAGATGGCGACTTCTTTACTCTTAGCCATTATTTTCTCCTTGTCTCACGGGTCAGGCAGCAGGTTCCAGATTCACCAGGAACGCCTTGTATTCCGGAATCCACGAATTCGGATCGCCGACGTTGGGGGTCAAATCGTTGACGTTGTCACCGGTGGCAAACTTCGTTGCCCACGAGAAGTGGTGCGGCATACCCACTACATGCGTCACCTTGCCGTCGATCTTCATCGGCTTCATGCGCTTGGTCACCATGGCAGCCACCTTCACGTCGCCGCGATTGTTCCAAACACGCACCATCTGCCCGTTTCGAATGCCCTTTTCCTTGGCAAGTTCTTCGCTGATTTCGATGAAGTTGCACGGAATCAGTTCGTTGAGCCAGGGGATGTTTCTCGTCTGCGTGCCGCTTTGCCAATGTTCAACCACAGAATAGGTCGTCACCACATACGGATAGTCCTTGGCGTTGCCGCGCTTGACGGACGGATCCTTCGTAAAGAGCGCGCACGGGTTGCCGCCTGCGCCGTTCAGAAGATTCTTCACCGGCGTTTCATGAGGCTCGAAGTGCTCGGGCAGCGGTCCGTCGCCCATCGGATAGGCAAAAAGACGCGCCTGTTGTTCCCACGTCATAAAGAACGCGTTGCGATCGGGCGGCACAGCCGTCACAAAGTCGCCCACGTCGTTTTGCAGCCACTTGCCGTCCTTCCATTCGACGAGCACGCGTTCTGGGTTCCATGGTTTGCCGTTTTCGTCGGCCGAAGCACGGTTGTAAAGAATGCGGCGGTTGGCGGGCCACGCAAACGACCACTGCGGGAACAAACCGAGTCCGGTCGGGTCATCCTTGCTGCGGCGCGTCATCGGTTGCTTCATCGGATCCATCTTGTTGGCTTCGTTGTTGTAGTAGCCCGAGAAAATCCAGATGCCGCAGGCAGTGCTGCCGTCGGCCTGAAGCGAGCCGTAGCTCGGCAACAGCTTGCGTGTCTTGACGTCGTAGCCGTTCATCGCCCAGCACAGCGCACGGATGTCTGGTTTGCCGTCGATCGTGTAATCCATGTTGGTCTTGAGAATCTGATCGGGGCAGGCGCCGCCTTCCTTTTCATAAAGCGCACGAATTTCGCGCCACAGCAGCAACAGCTGATCGAAGTCGGGTTTGGCTTCTCCGGGCGGCTCAACGGACTTTTCACGCCACTGGATCCAGCGGCCGGAGTTGTTGATCGAACCCGTCTTTTCATAGATCAGCGCAGCGGGCAGGAAGTAACACTCGGTCTTCACTTCTTCGGGCTTCATGTCGGGGGCGCGCCAGAAATCAGCCGTTTCCGTAAAGAACCAGTCGGTCACCACAAGCCAGTCGAGCTTGGCCATGGAATTGCGGGCGTGCTTGGCGTTGGGCGTGGAATGCGCCGGATTCATGCCCCAGCAGAAGTAGCCCTTGATTCTCTCGTCGCGCATCTGATTGAACGTCATGATGGTCGAATAGTGCGCGTAGTCGTAGCGCGGGCTAATCTTTGGCAGCAGGTCGTAGCAGTAGTCGTTTTCGACCGTCGCATTGTCGCCAAACCATTCTTTCAAGGCCGAAACCCAGAACTTGGGCTTGTTACTGTAGTAACCGGCGGCATACGTTTCCACCGACAGGTAGTCGGCGAGCGTCGGGTGGCTCTTACCCGTAGGCCAAGAGAGGTAACCCGGAGCCTGATGCACGGAAGCACCCACGTCGGTCGAGCCCTGCACGTTGGGTTCGCCGCGCAGTGCGTTGATACCGCCGCCGGCGATGCCGACGTTGCCAAGCAGAAGCTGCACGACGCACATGATGCGGCAGTTCTGAGAGCCATAGGTGTGTTGCGTCTGGCCAAGCGCGTAAAGGATCGAACCGGCCTTGTCGGGGCGGCCCGTGGCAGCATAGGTCTGCCAGATCTTGAGAAGCACGTCATGGTCCATGCCCGTGATACGTTCGACGACTTCGGGCGTATAGCGGGAGTAGTGCGCCTTCATGACATTCAAAACGCAGCGCGGATCCTGCAGCGTTTCATCGCGCTTGAGCACCTTGAGAGCCGGCGTCTTGAATTTCGGCGTACCCGGCTTGTTGACCCAGGCAAAAGCCGTGCCTTCGGCCGTGTTCCACAGCTGCTTCTTATCGGAGTCGTAGCCCCAGGATTCGTTGTCGTACTTTTGCTTCACCGGATCCCAGCCCGAGAAGAGGCCCGTATCGGGATCAAACTTGTAGTCGTCGCGAAGCAGGCAGGCTGCGTTCGTGTAGCTGAGGATATAGTCTTTGTGATAGAGCTCGTTTTGCAGGATGTAGTTGATCATCCCGCCGAAGAACGCAATGTCGGTGCCCGGACGCAACCGACCGTAGATGTCGGCCTGGGCCGCCGAACGAGAATAACGCGGATCGACCACGATCCAGGTGGCACCGCGGTCCTGTGCGCGCTCCACCCAGCGCGAGCTCAACGGATGGTTTTCGACATTGTTGGAGCCGATCGTGAGAATGACGTCGGAATTGGCAAAGTCACACCAATGGCTCGTCATGGAGCCGCGGCCGAAGCTCGGCGCAAGACCGGCCACTGTCGAGGAGTGACACACGCGCGTCTGATTGTCAATGGCAACGACACCGAGAGAACGGGCGAACTTCTGAACGAGCCACCCTTCTTCATTGTTAAGCTGTGCTGCACCCAGACTTGCGATACCGTCGCAGCGGTTGACCGTCACGCCGTCTTCGGTTTCCACAAAGCTCGCATCTCGGGTCTTTTTGACGTGGCGTGCAATTTCCTTGGCGGCCTGGTCCCATGAGATACGTTCCCACTTGGTCGAACCGGGGCGGCGCACCATGGGGTAAATCACGCGGTCAGGATGAGCCGACACGGTGCGGTCGGGATTGACGATGTTACGAAGGCCCCACATGGCGGCGCCCTTCGGACACAGACCGCCGAGGTTGACCGGATGATCCGGATCGCCTTCGAGATTAATGAGTTCGCCGTTGCGCGACGAGCAAATCGTGCCGCAGCCGCCGGAGCAGTAGCAGCAGATGTTCGTGACTTCCTTGACGCTTTCAAGCTTGTAAGGCTTTTTCAGACAGTCGGCTTCGGCTCGTACTGAGCCGGAAGCAAAGGCGACAGCGCTGCCGCTTCCAGCAGCCAGAAGAGATCGCTTGAAAAAACTTCTGCGGGATAGTTCCATTGGGTTCTCCTAGTCTCGGTCTGCTGTCTGCGAACTGCCCCGAATCGTTGCTCTCGTCAATGCGCAACGCTGGGCGCACGTGCTGAATCAGTCTCATGCAGCAGATGGCCGAAAATTTATGACCCGAGCTGATTGTCTTTCTGCAAATTGCACGGGTTGCCCGTGAGTTTCTCGAACTCCGCCCATAGCGTCAATTCTCCGAAAGGCGAGCCAACTGATGCATTTTTCGTTATTACCTAAAGTAAATAACGATTGTTTTCTACCCTGCTCTACCTCTGTCGACTCCCGCGCCATGCCGCATTCATCAAGCCTTAGCGCCATTTCACCGAACAGTTCTTCTCGGAACTCGCCCACCGTTGGTAGTAGTTCTTTGCGGTACGTTTTCCCTCTCAACGGATAGGATCGCAACGTTGCGTAAGCCTGCAGAACTACTTCGAATGCGTTTGCAAAAGCGGCCTATTTGACCGACAGGCCAAGCTTGAATTCTTGCCGCGCGGTAAACTTCGCACCTGTTGTTTCTTTCGCGGCCGGACTTCCCCGTGTCCGCATCACTTTCAATAGGATTGAAAACTCTCATGCGAGTCTTAACCGGCATCAACACCACGGGCACGCTTCACCTCGGAAACTACTGCGGTGCCATACGCCCCTGCGTGCAGGCTTCCAAACGCGACGACGTGGAAAGCTTCTTTTTCATGGCCGACTTGCATGCGCTCATCAAATGTCACGATCCCGACCGCATTGAAAAGAGCCGCATGCAGATTGCGGCAAGCTGGCTTGCCTGCGGCCTCGACCCCAAACACGTGACGTTCTACCGTCAAAGCGATATCCCCGAAATTCCGCTGCTCAATTGGATGTTGAACTGCGTGTGCTCCAAGGGGCTCATGAACCGTGCGCACGCCTACAAGGCTTTCCTGGAAGCCAATCAGGACGCGGGCGAAGATCCCGACGCCGGCGTGTCCATGGGGCTTTTCTGCTACCCGGTTCTGATGGCCGCCGACATTCTGATGTTCAACGCCGACCGCGTCCCTGTGGGGCGCGACCAGATTCAGCATCTGGAAATGGCCCGCGACATGGCCACGCGCTTTAACAACATGTACGGCCGAGGCAAGGAATTCTTTGTGCTGCCCTTCGAGCAAATCGATGAAAACGTCGAAATTCTCCCGGGACTCGACGGCCGCAAGATGAGTAAGAGCTACAACAACGTCATTCCGCTCTTTGAAGGCGGCGAAAAAGCGTTGCGCGAAGCCATCGGCCGCATCGTCACCGACAGCAAGCTGCCCGGCGAACCCAAGGATCCGCAAAGCACATCGCTCACGCGCATCTACGAAGCCTTTTCCACACGCGAAGAGTACGACGCCTTCTGTCAGGAACTGCGCGACGGTCTGGGCTGGGGCGAAGCCAAGAAAAAGCTCATTGACAAAATCAACGGCGAAATCGGCCCGATGCGCGAAAAGTACGAGTACTACGTTTCGCACCCGGCCGAACTCGAAGCCATTTTGCAGGCAGGAGCCGCCAAGGCTCGCAAAATCGCCTCACCTTTCATCGAAGAACTGCGCCACGCCGTAGGCCTGCGC
>ERZ1036446.731-NODE-731-length-12858-cov-33.923455_pt1 | contig 12858 bp, 15 predicted proteins | sample MGYA00514226_ERZ1036446 | MGnify/ENA primary metagenome ERZ1036446 (study PRJEB33795, sample SAMN09464922) | human gut metagenome | host: Homo sapiens | place: USA: Stanford, California | collected 2016-07 | study: EMG produced TPA metagenomics assembly of the...
GTTATCGAGGCTCCGGAAAGGAAGGTAAGTAATGGCAAGAAGCATAAGTAACATGGATCAACTGGCCTCTGCCCTGGCTCAGGTTATGCAAGGTATGGTTGATCAGATGGCAGATAAGGTATATGAGACGCTGAACTTTTATTTGCAGGACTATTATACAGGTTGGACGCCATCAAGCTATCGAAGAACTTATGATTTTCTATATTCGGCAGTGAAGACCGAAGCTAAGATGGAAGGAAATAAGTGCGTAGCTTATGTCTATATTGATTATGACGCTATGGACAACTATGTAAACGCCACGGGGTTCCAAGTGGCTACCTGGGCGAATGAGGGATTACATGGTGGATTATCAGTCAGCCATAAGCCCTATGTGTGGTACAATACTATGAAGTATACGGTTGATAATGGATCGTTACTCAAAGGGGCGATTCAGTATCTGAAGACAAAAGGATTTAACGTAAAAGGATAATATTGGGAGGAAATTACATATGGAATTAAAGGACAGAGTAGTGGTTATTGATGAAAAGAATATGGCAGGATTATCACGTATGTATGGAGAAATGAATATTGATGAACTGGGACGTGTGGTAAATAATCATCTGGGCGTCTGCCTGGATGAAATCAAGGAGGATATGGCTATGGCTAATAGAGTACCACATTGCAGTGAGTGCGGATATTTAAGGTGTGTTGATTATGTGTATAAAGATTATTATTGTGACCATGAGGATAGAACGGACGATATGGGTAAGTTAGGCGTAGATCAACCACCAAAGACAAGCCCTGTATGGTGTCCTAAGAGGGGAGGGATGCACAATGGCAAATAAGGAAGATATCATAACAAGAATTGCGCATAAGTCCGGATTGACGAAGAAAGCAACTTATAAATTCATGAAAGCATTTGGGGATGTATTGACGGAGACACTGACTAACGGTGAAAGGTTCCACATTCACGGAATCATGACCTTCAGGCCGGAATATAAGGAAGCATGTATAAGGCACAACCCAAAGACTTTAGAGGAAGTAGAGATCCCGCCGCATATAAAAGTACGGACTGTTATAGGATCGGATCTTGAAAGGGCGTTGTTCGATGTGGAAGATTTTGATGCAGATTAAATATCCAAAGAATGATTGATGAAGGAGCGTATGTAATATGATAAATATTAAGGATGCAGACGAAAAGAAGATGATTGTGGGCTATATTAAAACCTGTAGCAATAACGCAGTGAGGAATCTCCTGTGTAACAGCAATGTATATACGACATGGCTTATGCGTTGGAGAGATGATTTTGCGGTGAATGGAAAATGCCTGAAAATGTGGCACCAGAAGTTTGTTGAATCAGCCAATAAGCACAGAAAAGGTATTGAACCGCCAGAATATTATAATGAGTATAATGAGTTTATCAATAGTGTTACAGGTTGGATGAATGACAACTATAATAAGAAGATAAGCAAAAAGAGTAATAAGCGTAAATTTGCTGGAATCCTCATAGAGTATAGGAAAAACTGTGCACATGAGCTTGTACAGTTATTGAGTAGTCATGATAATTTCACAAATTGCAGGTTGGCATATAAACTACCGGTTAGAGATGGCAAAGGATTTACGGAGTTGATAAAATACTCAATCATCCATGATGGAACGCCTATCTTCTCTGGCAGCTATGATGAGACGGCTGAATATATTGTGAATACGAATAAATTGATTGAAGGAAAGATGAGTGAGAATTCCCACCTATAGGAAGTAAAATAAAGTCAGTATCAGAAGTTTAAGAATAAATCTATTGCGTAATTCTACGCAAGATCCCGCAGAAAAAATTCTATAAGTGAAGACAGGTGAAATGTTTGCCTGGCTCAAGTCCATTTGGGTCTGAGTTGGTAAACTGAATATCGTTCCAAGTGGTTAGTGGATCGGACTGCTTTAGGCCAAAACAGGTGCTTTTTCGGTTGTAGTGAACTAAAAAGTGCCTGATTATAAGGCTGTTTTGGTACGGACCAAGAGTGGTGAATCTCACAGCGGAAAATTACGCAGTAAGAAACGTAACATTTTTATTTGGCGTATAACAAGTTCAGCGTTTGTAGAAATGTTAAGTGAAGAAAAAATTTTGCTCCATGGAGAATAATGAAGTAAATAAATCAATGGAGGATATGTAATTGAAAGGGTTATTTTACAATTATGATTTAGAGCAATGCAACTGGCTGTTTAAGCAAGGGATACAGCCTTGTGGATGTGGTGTACACGAAAAAACAGGAAACACATTCATTGTGTTTTCACTTAGTAAACAATATCGGTTAGCAGAGGAGAGGTACAAGAAAGAAATACAGGATAAATGATGACACAAAAGTGGTACGCGTTCAGCGTTCCAAAATGGATCTCCTGTAGTCAAGTATCTCCTGTAATAGCAGTACCGAAATCAACAATAAGTGAAAATTCTTACTGGGGTGAATTCGATCCCCTTAGTGTGGATTAATAGATTATACGGATTGACAAGGCAGTATGAGAAATCATGCTGTCTTATTTTATTGCCTGGAATCCAATTCAGGAAGTTGACAAGAACAAAATTGAAAGGAAATTGAAGAAATATAATGAACCAGAGTAATGAAACAAAACTATGTAAGAAGTGCGGGAAACAAGTACCGCTTAACCAAATAAACGTTAGGGTCAACAAAGGGGTACGGAGGCAATCCAATATATGTAAGGATTGTTATAATGCCCACAGAAGGCAAAAACGAAGAGAAGCCAATATTAGGAAGTTTATGGCAGATGACTCAATGAAGTTACAGATCCATTATAAAGGAATCCATCCAGCTCACATCCTTGCTATGGAACAGTCCGGGATTGAACCGATTGCAGAGGATGAGGTGTTTGTGAAGCTGCTGGACTATAAGGATTCCTGGATATCTAATCATGGCAGGGCAGTGTCATACTATAATAGCAGATATTTCCTCACAAGAAAGAAAGTCAACAAGGATGGAGAAATATGCTATCAGTTAAGCCGAAACGTATTTGACGGGAGGAATTGGGTCTGGAAGAAACAGGTGATTCCAGCGTGGAGACTGGTGGTCAATGAGTTTATTGTGAATTATGATATTGCAAACAATTCCCGTTGCTGGCACAAAGGAAACAATAAGAGTGATACATATTACAGGCACCTTTATCCGCTGAATCAATATCAGTATGATGCTGTCAGCAGACATTATGAGGAAACGGGGGATGATTCAGAGGAATATATCCTTGATGTTATGAACAGTGTTGATTACAGGCCGGATGGTTGGGAGCCATCACATATGAAAAAATCCTTCTTTGGCATTGGCTACTTAGGGTGTGGAGATGCTGATGTACGAGGGGAAATCTATATTAAATGGGCAAATATGATGCAGCGGTGCTATAGTGAAGTTACCCATCGGTTAAAGCCATACTACAAGGATTGCAGAGGATGTGAGGAATGGCAGAACTTCTCTAATTTCAGGGAGTGGTATCGTGAAAATATCATTGAAGGAAGGAAATTCGATTTAGACAAGGATATTCTGGTACAGGGGAACAATGTATACGGTCCAAACACATGCTCATTGGTTACGCACTATGCGAATACCATTTTCCAGCGTAGGGGAATTGAGACGAATATTGTTCAAAACAGTGTAAGCGGCAAATTTGATGCGTCGGTATATATTCTTGGAAAGACAAAGCAGATCGGATCATTTGACAGCCGGGATGAAGCAGAGAAAATGCTGCTTTTATATCGGAAAGAGCTGATTAATAAATTTGCAAGAAGGAACAGGAATAAAGTTCCATACAAGGTTTATGAGGCGATGATGAAGTGGGATACTGAGGTGGTAAGTTAATTTAAAGGCATATCGGATAGTTATTATCTGGTATGCCTTTTAATTATGGGCATTTAATTATGAAGAGTGAGGGAAAATTGACTGTTGCCAATATATAGTATGCAACAAAAATACCGTATGCAATTCGTATAATAATGGTATCTATAATGTAGTGAACGGTAAAAAATAGGTCTTATTATTTTGTCTCTCTATAAGAAATATCAGTTTCTCTATCATTCAATTATTACTTGCAATAATTGAATCGCTTACTTTTATACTCAAGAAAATCGTTTTTTAATTCAATCTGCATGTTCATGCACATCTCCTAAATATATTCGTTGTACGCGGTTTGAAATAGAAGATGTAATATCACCGTTTACTGTGCCAAAGGCTAAATTATTGACAGGAATGTAGCTCTGGCTTTCTTCGCCTAATAATAATGCGTAAGACAGATTTTTCTTGTTTGGAAGATCAGTGATATCGGCTATCATAAAATCCATACAGATAAGACCAATTAAAGGTACAGGAAAATCATTAATTAAGACATACGAGTGATTTGAATTGCTACGCTTATATCCATCTGCATATCCAGTAGATATAATAGCAATATCTGTGGGGCGCTCGGCAATGAAGGTTCTATTATAGCTAACTGATTCTCCAATTTCTAAATGCTTTACATCTACAATAGCCGCTTTCCATTGTATAGCTGGTTTTAGCCCTAATGTTTTGCGGATATAATCATCAGTATACTGCCCGTATATTAGCATTCCAAGCCGTACCATGTTTAATTGAAATTCTGGATAGTTAATAAAAGCACCACTGTTTGAACAATGTGCTATACCAATATTGATTCCTTTACTTTTTAAATTATTGATAAGGAACTTAAAACTCTTATATTGTTGCTTGGTGAAACGAACATCCTTATTATTTAATGATTCTGCACAGGCAAAGTGTGTATAAATACCAGTAATGTTAAAATGTTTTTCTTGGTAAAGAGATTCAATATACGGTAGGTTTGTTTGGTCAGAAAATGAAAAGCGGATACCTGTTCGATTAAGTCCAGTATCAACTTCAATATGTGATTTAACTAACTGGTTTAGTTTATGCAATTCTTTGCATAGAGCATCGGCGTAACATTTAGAATGAAGATTTATAGTAAAGTGATTTTTGATAACTTCTGGGAGTTGTGAGGGATGAATACTCCCGAAAATCAGGATATCTTTTTTTGAATTGGCATCTCGAATGCATTTCGCTTCTTCAAGAGTTGCAACTCCATAATAATCAACTAGAGCGTCACAATGATTGACATATTCTTCAATTCCATGTCCATATGCATTTGCTTTAATGACAGCCATAAACTTTGTATCAGAATTTAAATGCTTTTTAAGAATAATAATATTTTCTGAAAGATTGGCAAGATTAATTTCTATACAAGATCTGTAATTAGTCATAATATACTCCTTTTATTTAAGCAACAGAATACTATAAAAACTTTAGCTAAGATATTATTGGTATGTAGATTAGGTATATTATAACAGGTAAATAGAAAAAAACAATACTAAAAGTATATTTTTTGATTAAAAAAAATAATAAAATTATTATGAATAATAACAATAAAAAATAAAAAAAGTATTGACTGACAAGAGTGATTGTGATATTTTATAGTAAATGGTAAAGATTTAGGGTAATAAGTATACGAGTTATTTAAAAGGAGTGTAAAATATGCAGCAGATTTCTAAAGTAGTATCAAAAATGAAAGCTTCACCGGTAAGAGAAATGTATAATTTAGCTAATCAAGTAGACAATTTGTTGGACTTTACACTAGGTGAACCAGATTTTGATACGCCTAAAAGCATAAAGCAAGCAGCGATAAGAGCATTGGAGCTTAATAAGACACACTATACACATAACGCAGGAATTTATGAACTTAGGAAGGCAATTAGTAATTATATTGAGAAATATTGTGGCATCATTGCAGATCCAGAAACAAATATTTTTGTTGGTGCAGGTGCCACGGAGGTGTTATCGTTAATTATACGTGCTTTAGTAGAAGAAGAGAATGAGGTGATAATCCAAGCGCCTATGTGGCCAACTGTTATAGGACAAATTAATATATGCGGAGGAATTACTGTACCGATTAGGCTTAAAGAATGTAATGGATTTGTATTTAAAGCAGAGGATATAGAAAAAAAAATAAGTAGTAAAACAAAACTTATAATCATGAATACACCGCAGAACCCCACAGGTGCAGTGATACCGAAAGAAGAACAGATAAAGATAGCTGAATTAGCAGAAAGGTATGATTTATATTTAATTGCAGATGAGGTCTATCATAGATTTGTATATGATGATGCAAAGCATTTCAGTATTGCATCAGAACATAAATATAAAGAACGTATAATTACAATAGGGAGTTTTTCAAAAACATATTCAATGACCGGATGGAGGCTTGGTTATGGAATTGCGAACTCCTATTTAATAGATCGGATTACAAAACTTCACGAATTTTACAGTTCTTGTACCAATACATTTGCCCAATATGGTGCTGTGGAAGCCTTAGAAGGAGATCAAGAGTTTGTTAATTATATGAGAGAAGAATATGATAAAAGAAGAAGATTGACTGTGGAAGCTGTAAATTCGATCAAGGGTCTGAATTGCAGACCACCCAAAGGCGCATTTTATGCATTTATTAATATAAAAGATACAAGAATGACTTCAATGGAATTTTGTCAAAAACTGTTAACAGAAACAGGTGTTGCGCTGGCACCAGGAATTGGTTTTGGAAGGGGGGGAGATGAATATGTTAGATTATGCTATGCTAACTCTATAGAAAAGTTGAAAGCTGGATTTGAAAAAATGAGTATGTTTTGTGAAAAACTATAAAAAACGAATGGAGAAGCAGATTGGAACAAAATAAAACAAAATGGCTAAGTTTAATTATGGATATGATGGAGGCCCATTTTGGGAAAGATGTTGAGCTGGTTTTACATGATTTGGAAGCAGATTATGAGAAAACAATTATTGATATCCGAAATGGAGAGGTCACGGGAAGAAATATAGGCGATGGTGGAGATAACTTAGGATTAGAGGTGGTTAGGGGAACTGTAAAAGATGGTAACAAATATAATTACATCAATTATACAGATGACGGAAAGGTATTAAAATCTTCCACATTGTTTTTAAGAGATGAGACAGGACATCCAGTGTATGCTTTGGCTATCAATGAGGATGTTACACAAATGTGGCAGTTTGAAAAATATTTAAGAGAAAAAAACCAGTCTAGCAAAGAGTCAGACTTGATTGTACGTGATGTGAATAAACTTTTAGAGGACAGCATTGAGCAGGCTCAGCTTATGATTGGTAAAAGCTATAGTGTAATGGATAAAAATGACAAACAATTGTTTATAAAATATCTGGATGAAAGAGGAATATTTTTAATCTCCAAATCAACTCAGAGAATATGCGAGCTTTTGGATATTGCAAAATGTACATTATACAATTATTTAGATTTAGTGAGAAAATAAAGTCACCTAAGAGTGGGAACAGTCACATAAGTTGAAGATTATTATAGGAGGGGTATGGTATGATTATTACGTTGTGGAATGATTTAAAGAAGAACTGGAAAGTGTTTTTGATTGCAGTAGGCCTAATGCTAATCGCGGATTCTATCGGGCCTTTTTCGATTACATTACCATTTGGCAAAGTTTCCATGTTTCCTCTGATTTTTGCAATTATTTTAGGATGTTTGTTTGGACCGGATATCCTTAAGGTAGTTAATGAAGAGCAGTGTAAATTTGCTGGTAGTATGGTTATGGTAGTAATGGCTCCTTATATGGTAAAGATGGGAGTCGGAGCGGGACATAATCTTAGCAAATTGATTGAATTAGGGCCAGCATTGATATTGCAGGAATTTGGTAATTTAGGGACAATATTCTTAACACTTCCAATCGCCCTTTTGTTGGGACTTAAGAAGGAAGCCATTGGTGCATGTTATTCCATTAACCGGGATGTAAACTTGGGACTAACTACAGATGTTTTTGGTGCTGAAGCTTCGGAAACCAAAGGAACGTTTGCCGTTTATATAACAGGTGCTGTCGTGGGTACTATATTTGCTAGCTTTATGGTAAGTATAGTCGCATCTTTGAATATTTTTCATCCATTGGCACTGGGAATGGCAGCTGGAGTAGGAAGCTCAAGTATGATGGCTGCCATGACAGGAACACTTTCAACCTTTTATCCAAACTATGCAGAACAAATGGGGGTTCTAGCAGGAGCAAGCGATATGTTAACAGGCGCAGATGGTATATTTATGGGTGTTTTTATAGGCATTCCAATGACTCGATATTTATATAGAAAGTGGGAGCCATTTTTTGCAAAACTTAGACATGAAAAGAGCGAGGTTTTATCAGAGGAGGATAGGTTATGAAATATAAGGTGGATTTTTTGAGGGAAGCTGTTCTGCTTGTCATAGCACTATTATTGATGTGTATAACAAATTCATATGGTTATGGAATTGCTATTACGGATTCGGTAAAAGGAATAGGATTATTATGTGTAATTGCTTGGATTGGCGTTTGCTTAGGAAAATTCATGAATAACTTTATAAAATTGCCAATTTTCCTATATTTATCAGTAATTGCTATGTTATTTGCATCTCCAATATCTCCAGTAGCTGAAGAGGTATATAATATTGCATCGAAAGTCGAATTTTTAACACCAACTACAGCATTGGGAGCTTTCGCTGGAATATCTTTAGGAAAAGATATTAAGACCTTCTCAAAGACTGGGTGGAAATTAATAATTGTTGGATTACTTGTTATAATTGGAACTTATTTAGGTTCTGCGATTATTGCTCAGGGAGTTATGACATTAACTGGAAACATATAAGGAGAGGGACTTATGTTTGATTTAGTAATAAAAGATTGTTCAGTTATGATGCCTGACTTTTCAATAAAAGAAAGGCAGGATATTTTGATTAGCAACTCTCTAATAGCTGAGATTGTAAATACAGGTAAACATTATGATTCAAAAGAAATAATATGTGGCAAGAATAAACTGGTCATGCCTGGTTTTATCGATGGGCATACTCATACATGTCAACAGTTGCTTAGGGGTAGAACCGCTAATGAGTATCCTATGGTTTGGACAAGAATCCTTGTACCTTATGAAAGTAGCTTGACACCGGAAGATTGTTATTTTAGTGCAAAGCTAGCATGTCTTGAAATGATAAAATCAGGAACGACTGCTTTTGCAGAGTCTGGATCAACACATATGGCGGATGTGGTAGAAGCTGTTATTGAGTCAGGAATGAGAGCGTCCATCGCTAGATCAACAATGGATATAGGAAATTCTATTCCAGACAGTATGAAGGAAAGCGCAGAAATGAATATTCTCCACACAGAAGAGTTATATGATAAATATCAGGGAACGGGCGAAGGAAGAATTGATATCTGGTTTGCAATCCGACAGGTTATGACATGTTCTCCGGAATTAATAAAGGAAATAGGAGTAGAAGCGAAACGTTTAAATACAGGGATTCATGCACATTTATGTGAACATAAGGATGAAGTGAGTTTTTGTCTCCAGCATTATCAGAAACGCCCAGCAGAATTTTTAGATGATATGGGAGTTTTGGGACCAAATCTAATTACTGCCCATAACGTAGTGCTTTCGGAGAGAGATATTGATTTACTTGGAGAAAAGAAAGTAAAACTGATTCATTGCCCACGAGCCAATTATGCTAATCATGGATTTCCCAAAACGCCACGCATTTTGCAAAATCAAATGTCATTAGGATTGGGGTGTGATGGCGCTTCCAGACCAAATTTGAGTTTATTTGCAGAAATGAAACAATTGCTTTATGGCACTATGGCATTTTGGGGTCTTCCGATTTTCGATCCGGATATTATATGTGCTAAGGATTTACTAAAAATGGTAACTGTTGGAGGTGCAAAGGCGCTTCAACATGAAACAATGTTAGGAACGATAGAAGTAGGAAAGAAGGCAGATTTGATTACAATTAATCTAATGCAACCACATCTTACACCTACACATAGTTTATTAAATACTATTGTTGACTGTGCGTCAGAACACGATGTAGTGGACTCTATAATAAATGGCAAAATTGTTATGAAAGATAGAGAAGTTCTTACAATGGACGAAGAAAAGGTCATAAATGAATGTTCAAAACATATGAATCAGATAGTGGAACGTTCTGGAATATAAGGAGCGTGTATGTTAAAAAAGGCTCTGTCGTGGGGATGTTCACAAAAGATCGGATCTGTAGGAAAATTTAGAAAATGACTTTCTGTATATTAAAATGTAAGTGCCTAAATTTCGGACGGTAGTTCTTATGGTAGGCAGTAGTTTTTTACATCCAAATCAAAAAGTACCCCGGCTACACATAGTAGACGAAGCACCTTGATATTCCACATATGATTCAGCCATTTTGAATGATTATTCCGAGGGCTGTTGAGCCACCTGTCCGGACTTTGAGAGCCACCGTTCCGGAACCCTAGAGCCACCCGAACTACTACCAGAAATATTACTCCACGGTGCTCTGGACATGAGCCTCCACGGCATATGTATTCGTGACAAAGAGGCAAGCCAGTGCCTGTGGCACGTTTGCCTTGGTAGAACAGCCTATCATATGCTTACTCATGTAAAGAGCCTTTCGCGGCATAAGATTCCTGGTGGCTCTCACCCATACGGAATGCCAGCTCGGCCCAGTCTGGACAGGTGACTCTCGGAAACAAGAATAATCATTGAAGTTCATCAGTAACCCAGCAATCCAGAAGTACCTTCGCAATCTGTAGCCTGTGATAATGATTAACTATGAGCCGCTATGGTTGATAATGGAAGAGAAGAGTATTACCACATATCAATTGATCGAAAAGGGATTGATAGTCGGACGTTATAATCTGAAGCATAATCAAAATATAACAATGCTTACGGTTGAAAGACTGTGCGGGATAATAGGATGTGAGATTCAAGATATTGTAGAGTTTGTGGAAGAAGAACAGGATATAGAGCATAAGAAATAAGAGAATCTTGATAGCAGGATTCTTTTATTTTTTGACGTTTTTCAGGTATGGTAGAAGATAAACAGGTACTTTTACTTTTGCTGTAAACTATCCCCCTCTGCCGTCCTGGCTTCTATGCTTTGGGATATGGCTTCATCACATCAGTACGACCTATCAAATAATCAGTATTGGTCCCATAAAAATCGGCAAGTTTACTAAGAATTTCTATTGGGATAGCACGTTCATTATTTTCATATCTGGAATAAGTACGTTGAAATACGTTTAAAATCATACCCATATATTCCTGCGTAAGGTCATGATCTTCTCTTAAATCTTTAATACGCTCATATAAGGATAAAGAATATCAAAAGATGGAAGCGTCCATTTTTAAATTGGCAAAATTATATGATTCACTTGATCTGGAGCCAAATATAAGAGAAGTAGTTGATAAGCTTCTGACGGATCGGGATGGTTTAAATATAGAGAAGGTTTCGTTAGCATATTGGGCGGGTATGGTGGATGCTGTTTTATTATTACATGAGATGGGCGTGATCGAAATGTAGATATATAGGAAAAGAGTTTACATAAAGTAAAAAGACCAGTCGGGGAACTGGTCTTTTCAGGAGAAGGTATTTCGTTTCTTATGGGGTGTAGCAAAAACTATATAATGTATTGGGGGGGTTACGTCTACTATAATAGCACACATCAAGAAAAAAGTGTGCACAAATATTGGCAAGTATGAAAATTCATTTTATGCAGTTTGCAAATATGTTTTTACATGGAGTTACAACTCAAATGCACATTGCCTAAACACCTGTTCTGTGCTAAGATAATTCTATGGAACAATCGTGTCACTGCAAGGGCGTTGGCCTCCCATGTCATACATAAGATGGGAGGTGGTGCTAATGTATTTCAGTTTTCAAGACCTAATGGCTTTTGGGCTGTTAATCATAGCATTGCTTACCTTTATTTGTAATAATCGTAAGTAACGTTTTTCTTTAAAGTCCTGGAAACAGGCATAGAAAAACCACCCTTGTAAACTTGGACGGTTTGAGGGTGGAGTTTCTATCTTCTACTGGGCCAACCCCTTGTGGGCGGTTGTTCCTTTTATGTCTATAATATAGCATGGATCGGGCGAAAATTCAAGGGCGTGATGATGAAGTTCAGGGAGTGTTTTGATGACGGTCAAGAAATCGGTATAGGGTCGATAGTATTAGTGTAAAGGGATTACAATGTAAATAATACCCCCACCTATCCATTTGAATGATGGGTATAAATATTGTATTGGAGTATAAGGCGTTCGGTCACTCAAAAAATTAACCCGACGTATGGATGCATCAGATACCCACTTCACCACACTAAAGTATTCCCGTAGAAATGTAAACCTACCGGGGTATCCCTCTGCCGTCTTACCCCTAAATCACCTCCAGCAACGCACTACAATGCCCATATTCAGCCGTTCCTCTGCCACTTGCCCAGCACTCAACTCACATTCATAACACGGCTTATTTTGGCGTTAAATGCGTCATATGAGCATATAATAATCATCAAAAAGGCTGTGATCATGCCGTCCACAGCCTTTTGTTTTATCCTCCCTACTGTACCATTGAATACCCTTCCTTCTTTGCCTTGTCATAGCTCTTTTTGACCTCTGTATAATTCAAACCATCAAAATATCTGACTGTAGCAATCCTGTTTTCGTATTCAGTCAGACTATCCCAAAAGATAACTGTATCATCAATCTGAACACATGCATCATAGGTTTTACTGAAAAATGAAAAGGCTTTCTTTAAGTCCTCTTTGCTGTAGTTCTGCTTTTTGTCCTCTGTATAAACCCGTCCATTAAAAAAGTCGATTCTTTCATATTTTATGATTAACATAATTTCATATCCTTCCTTTTCTGTCAGGGTGTAGCCGCCAGATCCACACGGTTACACCCTTATTTTTTACGCTTTATGCTTCAATCATTTCACGCTGTTTGGTCTTAATATCAGCACTACCATAGTAATTACAGATCGTG
>ERZ1036446.760-NODE-760-length-12402-cov-43.537539_pt1 | contig 12402 bp, 26 predicted proteins | sample MGYA00514226_ERZ1036446 | MGnify/ENA primary metagenome ERZ1036446 (study PRJEB33795, sample SAMN09464922) | human gut metagenome | host: Homo sapiens | place: USA: Stanford, California | collected 2016-07 | study: EMG produced TPA metagenomics assembly of the...
TGCGCTCCTTGATGGCCTCGTCAGCCTGGGCGGCCAGCGCCTTGCTGCGGTCGATACGACTGACCTTAGCCTGCTTACTGTCTGCTTTCTTTCTCAATCAGGTACCTCCCTTCGTATCACAAATATCAGTTTTGTTTAATTGAAAATGTGACATTTACATTCAGTTCCTTATCCCCAAACGTAAAAATCAAATCGACATTATCTGTATTATTTTCTGCACAATATTCCAACAAATCTGCAACATCATACATAAACCCTTTTGAAAAATCTTTATCCATACACACCTCCGCAAAATATTAATATTGTTTAATTGCCTGACCACACCATTTACAATGCCCTGTAAACAAATCTGTATCTCTCAACCCGCTACCACATTCAGGACATTCATATTTTTCACCCATTGCCCCATAAATTCTAGGAGTTTTTTTGGGTATCTGCTTTCCCAGTGCCTCATACGCTGCTTCTAAGGCTTCATACTGTTCCGTTGTAGGTGTTCCTTTGTACATACGCTTAATAATATCAATAGCCTCTTCTGGTTTCATGTTCCTTTCCTCCCTCAAGTGCGGATTCAAATATCCCTCCAAATGTTAATACTGCTGATATCAGCTTAGTCTCAAAGAACAGTACTCAAATCCAGTTCAATACCTTCCATCACTGCTCTGGCTTCAAGGACCGCGATATAATCTGTCATTGCTTTTACCTGCATATTGTATGTGCTTCTAGGGCAAGTAGGAACAAACCCAAGGTCTATTCCCCTGTCCCATTTATAGAGCATACTTGTCAGCCCTCTGTATCTGATAACTAGCTGCTGATACTCTGCAATAAATCTCTCTTTGTAATCTGCACTGTTCATTCCGTTTACAGTATCTACTAATTTCATCATATCTTCCTTTCTGGCACTCAGCGGCCAAATCTTAACTTTACCAACTTATGATACAATACCCTGGCTTTAAACCAAGTGATGGGGCGTCCCGCAAAACATATTTAACATGCCGCCTTACACTGTTTCCCGTATAAAACCCATCCCACTCTTCCAAAATAAGCAAATCTCCAACCTGGACATTATCTTCATCCACCCGGATTTCAAAATTCTTCTTTCTTGCTCGCACCACCCGAAAGTATTCAGGCAGTATCTTCTTTTTGACAACTTTCATCTTTTCCTTCCTCCGGTTCTCTCGGAAATATTAATTTTGATTCCAGGGTTTAAAAGCCCTAATCTTCCCAATTAGTCCTAATGCGTCTCCGTCAAAGCATATTGCTCTATCGTCTATATAGCAGATTGCAGGCGGCTTGTGTGCAACTACATCATCAACCACAATATGGTTATCTCTCAAATAGCGCCTAACCGCTCCCATACCCTCTGGCCTTGCACATCTGGTAGATACCACAATTACCTCGTACCCTTCCATGCGTAAGTAATTGATTGCTGCCTGTATCTCTGGCACAACCGGGTCTGGTATAACTGATATACCCTGCCACCCGCTTGTGTAACTATGTATCACTCCATCAAAATCAAATACTATCGTCTTTTTATCCATGGCTTATTCCTCCTGTAAATGTCAGTTTAGTTGCGCTAAGGCTTCTTGCCAATTTTTAAAATGATATACTTTACATTTGCCTCGTTTGGCTGGATTCTCTGCATATTCTGGATGCTCAAACAGCATCACGCAGACTGTCTTAAATCCCGTATCGGCACCTTGCGGAGTATACCCTTTAGCAACGAGGGCATTGTATGCGTCATTTTCCGCTGACAAAAACTCACGGTCTTTTACGATAGAGATTTCCCTTTTCCTTTCAATCATGTTCCATCCTCCAAATATTAATTTTCAGTTTAATTGATTAAAGAACAATATAGTCGGATTTGTTATTCCGCTTTCTTCCAACATATCATATACCTTTTTTATGTTTTCTACCGAATCCATCTTAAAATCAAGTTTATACACAAAAGATACATAACCAACATTGGTTGCCGCCGATATATAATATTGATACATTCGCATCCTCCAAAATATCAGTTTTGGTGCACAATCATGCACCTATTTTACAGGTCGCGCCCAGGGCCTTAAGTACTTTATCGGCCACCTCCACGCTCATATCCCTACCCTGCTCCCAATAGATAAGGGAGCGCTTTGACACTCCAGCTGCTTTCGCCAGCTTTGCATTGGACAAGCCCTGCTGTTCCCGCTGCTCTTTCAAATACTCTCCAACCTTCATATGTATACGCTCCTTCCATTGTTCTATTTGTTCTGTTTTTTGCGATTAACCTTATCGCTTTTTGGCTTATTTCAGTTTTCTCCTTATTGATTTTTAATGTTTTTGCCCCTATACTTTGGGTACAGGCTCCCTGCCCGGAGCTGAGTACATATAGAAAGGAGGCTGGTTATATGTATGAATACACATTTACCGCTGGATCTAAAAATAATATTGATACAAAAGGATTTTGTAATAATTTTTCGGAGATTCAGCAGGAAACTCTGCGGCATACTGCCGACTGTATTCACCACCGTTCCACTTATCCCAATGGGTTTGTTATTGAAATGATTGAATATGCTGATAAAATTATCATCAAAACAAACCGTGAACTAAAGGATGACGGAAACGGCAACTTTACCGTACTTGAAAAGTAATTTTTTCTTTATCGCTTTTCATTACTAACTCCGTGAGCACTGCACCTGTCTCTTTTGATACTTTGCTCACGGATGTTTCTATACTTCTTTCTCCTACAATCAGCTTTGAAATATTTTCCACTTTATGATTCATCTTCTCTTCTCCTAAATGTTAGCATCTTACACCTCCATAAAATGTCAGTTTTCGTGAATAGCGTCCTCCAAAATCAAGCGGCATTGTTGATATGCTTCCAAGCTTTTAGTAAAACCGTACTCATACACCGGGTCATTCAGTCCAGTAATAATTTGTAACTGTGTATTAATACGTTTTTCTAATTGTGCCAGAATATCAGCCATATCTAACGCCGTTGGCTGCATATCAATCAACTTCATCATTGCATTGGCTTTTTCTACTGGGTAATTTTCCTTTATCGTCATAGCCGCCACCTGCTTATTAAAAGCGTCAGCATCAATTAATCTCATAACGCGCCTTCTTTCCTTAAATGTTAATTTTTCTGTTTTTGAATCAACTGTTCACACTCTTCTGGTGTCAATTTACACTGGCAACATTGACAGTACTTCCCTGTTACCTCACATCTGTAATCCTCATCATACTCATTTCTATTGCGAAACGGAATAACTACAACATAAGGACAGTTATAAAAATCCATCTGATACCTTCTTCCTGAAAATGCTAATTTTAAAGAGTTACCTCTACGCCAAATTTTGATATATCCTTGTCAAAATTTAAGAATATTTTTCCTCGCTCCGCTAATTCCATAATAAGTTCGTCTGCATTCAGTTCCTTACCCTCAAGGATATATACACTGCTTTTATCACCACGCATACTGCACTGCCTTTCTTGTATAAATTGTTAATTTCTATTCGTTAGCGTAAGTAATCAGCTTCATCGTTAAGATATTCAACTAATTCTTCGATGCCGTCTTGTCTATCATAAGCTTTTAATTCGGCAATAACTGTCTCCAAACTGTCAAATCTTTGTAACGCCTTAATTAATTCTTCCATATCGTTTCTCTTTCTCTCTTAATGAGTTAAATGTCAGTTTTGTGAAACAGCCTGTATCAATTCATCCTTTGTCAGAAAGAGGGATTCTCCTATACTTGACACAGGCGAAGAACCTTCTACTCCCCCTATTGTATATTGGATGTATAACTCTCCATCTTCATAGCTTTCCTCGTAATCCGCATCATCTTCTCCCATCATTCTTCCAATTCGATACCCCATAACTAGGGCGGGACGCTCTGGAAAATCAATATCCCATATTCTCCCACCAATGGCTATCGGTAACACTAACGTTAAATCATTCATAATGTTCTCCTTCCTCCGGTTCTCCCGGAAAATTTTAATTTAGTTGACAAAAACATGTAAAACCTGTAAAACACGCTCATGTTAAGCAAATCTTAAATTGAATAATTAACCCATACATATTGTGTGCTATCCTCAACCGCCCAATAATATGTTCCATCGAACGAATCTTCACCGCGCTGGTATTGGTTACAGTATTCCCCTTCCTCCTGCTCCTCACCGTCTGCTTCCTGTGCCACCCCGAATCCATATAAATAGCAATCATCCATATCCGCATTCTCCGAAAACCACTTTTGCAATTCTTCGAACAGTTTATCTGATTTTTCTTTTAACGCTTCGTATTCAGCAGCCTTTTCTGCTATTTCTTTTGATACCTTCATATCTTTTCCTTCCTTCAGTTCTCCCGAAAAATGTTAATATATCCCAAAATAATGCAACGCTAACTGCGCCCTATGCACTTCAAGCCTCTGTTTCGACAACTTATACCGATTAGGATCAATCTCAAATCCCACATATGGTAGTTTGGCCTCCTCAAATGCTATCAGGCTGCTTGCACTTCCTACGTGCGTGTCTATTACCTTCCACCCAGGCTGTACATACTTCTGAATCAACCAGCGGTAGAGGTTAATCGGTTTCTGCGTTGGGTGGATCCGCTTCTCATTGAGTTTCTTATTGCCTTGCTGTATCCATCCTTCTTCCATGGATTTCCCCTGCATCATTCCATTCCACATATACCGGAACAAGCGCACTGAATCATGTAAAGTGCAGGAGGCAATCTCGCAATCTGAGAAACTACTTTTCCCATTGCATTTGTCCCATATGATTCTGCCAGGCAGAAAATGCCAGTTAAAATAATTACAGCCCCATACGATCTGATGCTTAGATACCCGTTCCAATTCCGTGAAATATTCATCTCCGGGTACATCCCAGTTTTCTGAAGGCTCATAAAAACGCTGCACGCCTATGGGGCTTACTTTCCTTCCGTAATATCTCCTGCGTTCTGGGCCAGAGAAGTAGGGCGGATCAACAATCGCAAGGTCAAAATACTTATCCGGAAACTGCTCCATCCCGTCCATACAATCCATGTTGTAATATCCGAAATCCATCCTATCCTCCAAATTTTAATCCGGTTGATTAGATACTATTCTGTGCGTTGTAACATCCATATCCTTAATCATATCTAATAGTGGCCGCTCTGTCTCACTTTTCGCTATCGCTTTCCAGCGATATGTATATACCGGTTGTGAGCAATTTCCTAAAATATTTGGCATTGCATAGCTTTCTTTTCTCTCCAATAAAAACATCTCTTACCTCCGCTAAATGTTAATTTTGTTATGCAAACTTTAGCTGTATTTCACTATCATCAATTCTCATATTTGGCATCCGCTCACCCACTTTGAGATACGGACAATTTGCCTGCACCAGCACCTGTGCCATAATTGGCACCACACTATTTCCGATGCGTGCAACCTGTTCGCTTATAGGATATGGTTTCCGGTCAATATCCCGGTCAAGAATATAATCTGGAGGAAATCCCTGCCCCAGCATTAACTCCTTTGGCTTTAACATCCGCAGGAAGATATCCATGATGGCATATTCGTTCCCCAGCACTGTAACCAACGCAAATCTATCTTTCGTCACAATCGTGTGAAGAGGGCCATTTATGCTCTGACCAATACCACAGCCGTAATACTCCATGATAAATTGCGACACCCAGGTGCATTTCTGAATTATCTCGTCTGCTTCGTTCCCAACGTTGGAAAGCAGTTCTTCTTTCGGTATCGCCAGCACACTGACCTGTCCGAAGTGTCCCGGAGAGGTGGTAATCGTATGTATCGGCTCTGCCAGAGACTGTCCAGAACCTGACTTATAAAACTTTGTCAAGAATGCCATAACCAGCCCGTAACGGTTACTTGTATCTATTGTCTGGATTGGCTCCACCAGTGATTGCCCTCTCACTCCGCTCTTGGTAGTTTCGGAATGATACTGGATAAGAATAGGACTGATTAAGCAATGCTCATTCTTTGTAACTACTGTACTCATGGGTTCTTCCATGCTACGGTTTCTATCGGCACAAAATCCTGTTTGCCCTATCTGCATGATATATGGTGTTACCACTCCAAATCCATGTTTCCCTGTAATCGTTGGCATTGGCTCGTGAATATTCTGACCACGGAAATTGTCTCCACCATGATTAACCTGTACAATAAATGGTTCCGGGCAATTAAACACAAACTTCTCCATTCCCCGTGCAATCCGATTCATGGTCTTTTCCGCCAGTGGCTTCTTTCTGTTGAAAATAGATTTCCCCATATCCGACAAGTCCAAATACTTCCAGATAGGCTCCCACTTCTTCAATCCGTCTGTGCCCTTCTTACTATGTGTCGGCTCCGGCCAGATAATCGGCTTACCGTCTCGCCGGAAGATTGCATACCAGCGCTTCCTCGTAGTAGGTGCTCCATAATCTGCCGCCACCAACTCTCGGCTGTCAAAGTCATATCCGAGAGACTTCATCGCGGTAATGAATTTTTTGTAATCCTCTCCTTTTCGCTCTGGTATCGGATGGCCTGTCTTGTCCAACGGCCCCCATTGCTGTATTTCCTCCACATTCTCCATGATAATTACATCTGGAAGAATTGCTTTGGTGTGCTTGTACACCGCCCACGGTAGGATTCTCAGTCCTTTTTTCCTTGGCTGTCCTCCTTTCGCTTTGCTGTGACTGGTGCAGTCTGGACTCGCCCACATAAGCGCCACATGCCGTCCTCTTACATACTTTTGCAGGTCAACCTTGAATATATCCTCTGACAAATGCAGCGTATCCGGGTGATTAACCTTGTGCATCCGAATCGCCTGCGGGTCATGGTTGATTGCAATATCAACCGGTCGCCCCAGTGCCATCTCTATTCCTACGCTTGCCCCTCCGCCACCAGCGAAACAGTCAATAATCAAATCTCTCATTTTCAAAAGGACCCGCTATAGCTTTTCTCCGGCCGGAGGTCGACTCCTTTCATATTTTTCAAAATGTGTGTTTAATCAAACGGTATTTCCCCATGTACTGCAATGAAGCCATTATCGGTCTTATTCCACCCGTATATTTTGTTTTCGGAAGAATAGTTTTTCAGGCGTTTGGTTTCTGGCTCATAATAAAGCGGGATAAAGTAATCCATCACACCGCCATCACGGTCTTTAGCAATCTCTATAACGTTTGTAGCTTGGTAAATCTGGTTATCATCTTTCCATCCAAACATCTGTTTACTAAGGCGTTTAAAATCCTGATTTACTCTGTGAACAATAAAAGCGTTATCTACAGCGTTGCCCAAATCTGCTGTTCCTGAAATATCATCCAACCGGAGGAATCCCATGGCTTTTCTCGGATGTGCCACAAACATGATATGCACATTGTATGGCTTGGCTATCTCACCCTGTAAAGCAAGGATAAACTTAGTCTGTGCCTCAAATTTGTTTTCTGACATACCGGAAATATCAAAGGTCATTAGGTTGTCCAGAATCAGCATATCCAGTTTATCTTTTTCGATTTTTCTCTTAAACTGGTCAACTACTGCCTGAAAGTCAAATCCGTATTCATTGTTATACAACCAGAAGTGTTCTCCTAACCATTGTGCTATCTGCTCCTGGTATTTCCGTTGTACGTTGTAATACCCTTCAAACTGAGTTGTTTCTGTGTATCCCTTTCCAGCCGCCTGTAAATTCATCCAACGCATAAAGTTCTTTGGTGCCAGTTCCCCGGAAAAAACTCCGATATTATTTCCAGACTCAACACCATCCAGAACCATTTCAGAAATCACAGAACTCTTTCCGGCGGCCCGCAGTCCAGACATAACGGAAACGTAACCTTTTTTCATTCCACGCAGTTTCTTGTCTATATCTGCAATTCCGGTTTTGATAAATCTTTCTTCTGGTACTGGCAGGTTCAGAACGTCCTGAGCTGTATAAAATACTGGTTTTCCATCTATCGGCCGTATAACCTTTGCCTGCTGTACTGGCTGGCGGGAATAAATCCTCCGCTCATAATCCTGCTGACACTTCTCATAGGCATCTGGCTCAAACAACATTCTCACATCCCTCCAGGTCTTGTCCTGGCAGGAATTGTGAAAGCAATGAAATCCGATTGCCCCTGACCGCGCCTGGAAAATACAGGCGTCTTTTCCTTTGTGGTTGCTGTCAAACGGGCATTGTTCCAAAATATACTTGGTTCCGTCCGAATAACTGGTCTTTTGATACCGCAATCCATATTTTATCAGCCATTCCTCCAAGTCGAATTCTCTGGGGCTGTAACCATTGTATTTCTGTGGCTTCTCTGGTACCGGAAGCATAGCGGACAGTTTCTCCAGATATGCCCTGTCGGTCGGTTCCCTACTTCCCTCTGACAACAAATGGCTCATTCGATGCGGGTTCTCCGGTGTATTACTTCCTTTGCGGGCCATGGTTCCATACAGCTTACAAATTCGTGCCGGATTAAAATTCGTTTTATCAATATCGACAAATTCATCCGAAAAAAGCATATCCAGCGCTAAAAGACAATTTTTAATTAGTGTCTTATTTTCCTCACTGTTCCGAAGCCTAATCTTGTACAATAGATGAATTCCATTTCCGCTCATGGCTGTTATCGGATTATTAAACCCAAGATTTTTCATAAAGGCGTAAACCTTATTTCCCACTCCCTTGGCTTGTCTCAACTGTTCATCCGTACTTGACACTCCCGCAGGACGTTTCGGGTCCACATCAATAAACAGCCATTCATATCCGCAAATATCATTATCACTGGTTTGAACTTTTGCATTTGTAATAAATTTATCGCGTTGCTCTCTGGAGTAGCATTCTGGTTTGATATTGTTAAGCATAATATATATGTTACTATCAGATGTACTCAATTTACTTAGCTGTTCCAGCATCATTTCTGTGTCACGAAAATATCCGCTACTAACTCTTTTTCCATTTGACTCAAGGCATCTTACCTCAAACAGTTCCCCAGAGTCTTTTAAGGCCTGTATTGTTTTTCGGATTTCATCTGGTTCAAATATCTTTTTCCCTACTGCCATATCTTGGTCTCACCATTCTCGTAAGCACGTTGTTCAATTTTCTTTGCCAAATCCCTAATCTCGGAAATTGCTGGTGGAAATTTGCTTTCTTGAACCCATTGGACTGCTGCTTTCTTTATCCATTCGGACTCTAAATCACACAGTGCTTCGAACCATACATTAACCTCGTTTACATCCTTCAGCAAATCATTTCTGGCATAAGCTCCACGCAAAAATGAAATAACATCCACAAAGTCTGTCTTACTCATTCAGCCATCCCTCCAAACTCCCAGATTTATTCTTGTCATCATATTGACCTTCAAGCACTTTAGGAAAATTGTTGGGTCTGGCAAACCATTCAAAATCAATCATCCAACCGCGGTTGCCTCCACCTTTCAAAAATGTGCTGCCATTTATTTTTTGTATCGCTTTGAGAACATCATCAATGCCATACTCTTTTATTCTGGCAGAAATCATTTTGTACCTGGTGGATGTTGATGTCATTCTACTAACAGGATTCACTCCAATCTGATTCCAAGCTTCTACTACTCGTTGGACATCTGTCCGACATATAGTGTCGTCAGACACTATAATATTTTTACCTATACCTATCCTATCCTTATCTAACCTAACCTGCGCGTCCAATGTAGACATTGTGGATTCAGCCTGGATACATTTTGTATCCAAATTGTTTCCAGACTGTTCGCAATCAGTTACCAAACTGTATGCACCGTTTTCTTTTTGAGTCAAAAGCGACAACTCGTCAGTATATAAAGTTGGCTTATATCGGTCCTTTTGGATATAATTATGTATCCTCCAATGCTTTATAACGCAAACTCCATCTTCAAACTGGATGAGGAAGCGCTTCATAAGTAACATGTCATAGTCATTTTGGTTTGCACCAACGTCCCTCATTATCTTCTTAGCGTTATTTAAGAATCCGTCATCATCCGCTCTTAACAACAGGTGAAAATACAATGCTTGTGATGATAATGGCATTTCGGTAAATGCATCACTATCAATGATTTTTTTTGACATCATACGTCTTTCTGCCATTACCTACCTCCAATAATTTCAATATCATTGCACCAGCTTCTTCCGGTTTGCAGAAAAGGAATTTCACTCCGTATTTTTGTTCCATCGTCTCTATAGCTTTCGCCAGTGTCTCTCCTTTTGTTGCATTAGGGCTTAGTAATACCTTTCTACGCTCTCCTGAAGGTGTTGTAGTCCACTTTTGCATTCTCCTGCGTGGATTTTCCCATGCGTACAGGTCAGACAGGCAGGAAATGCCATCCTCGTTCTCTACAAGGACATATAAAGTTATTCCATTATTCATGGCAAGAATGCATTCATCTCGAAAACGTTCATGTTGTTTACCGCAAATATTCCCAATTGCTTCCTGTATATCCCTCTTCGTGTCCACCGAAACAGTGTAGCTACCGGATAAATCCATTTTCTTTACCGGGATTCCTCTTGCTTCTTTCCGTTTCAAAACATCAGCAACCCTGTCGTCTACTAAAACATAATCTCCCACCGGAAGCGGAACAGTCTGTAATTCCGCTCCCAATGCTTTTAGACAATCATGCTTTAAATCATGCTTGTGGGCCTGTTGCCCTTTATCAATAAGGATTTTCAATCATACCACCGCCTTAATTGAAGGGAAGACCATCGTCCTCTACCCCATCTGGAATATTCATAAATCCATCTCCAAGCGGACTGTTTGAAGCAGGTCTATCCTGTGGCTGATTTCCACCACTGGAAGCTCCTTTACTATCCGCAAACTCCTGGTCATCCAAAATGACCTCGGTGGTGTATACTTTCTGACCTTCTTTATTTACATAGCTACCTGTCTGGATTCTGCCTGACACGAGCACCCGCATTCCCTGACGGAAATACTTCTCGGCAAACTCGGCCGCGCGGTCAAATGCAACACAGTTGATAAAATCGGCTGTCTGCTGCTCTGCGGAACTGTCCTGGTTCCTGCGGCCCCTTCTGTCCACTGCAAGGGTGTACCTGGCAATCGCCATGGAGCGTTCTCCCTGGGAATATCTCACTTCCGGGTCTCTGGTCAGTCGACCCATTAAAATGACTCTGTTCATGTTTTGTCTCTCTTTCTCCGGCTGCCCCGAAAGACAGCCGGCAATATCAAACTTAGGAAATTACGGTGAACTGCGGCAGCTCTGCCAATTCATACTGCAAATACTCTTTAATTGACTTCATGGCCGCATTCTTCCACGCACCACCATCGGCCTCAAAGATAGCACACTCAACACCATGTTCTTCTGCCTGTCTCATGCGGAATACAAATGCACTTTCCGGTTGTTCTACCTCAATGAATGTACGGAATGGCCGTAATTTAACCGGATTAGGCACAACGGCATCTCCTACACTTGTAATTCCTGTTTTAATGGTAGCTTTCTGGGTCACGCCATCATCTCCGTACTGGGCGATAGATTCATCCTTGACAGTCCCAGCGAACTGAAGTAGCAAAGTGCGGTCATCGTTGTTAATGAATTTCGACTGCAGAGCTATGATGAAACGCTCATTTCCCATGTAGCGCCCATACTCAAAATCCGGAATCATGGCCTCTACATCCACCAATTCCTCGCGTTTCCGGTCTGCATCCAGCATCGAGAGTACTCTTACTTTCGTAGGAGAAACCACCTGAACCAACATTTTGTCTGCCATAGAATCAACACTAGCTTTCAGATAATCTACCAGGCTGGTAAGAGTATTCATCTGAATGGCAGAAGCACGAAGTTCCTTGTCCACTCTATGTACGTCCTTATCGACATACTTTTCACCATTGATATCCAGAACTTCCGCGGTTTTTAAACCAACAACATACTGTAAAGCGTCTCTTGTCATATCCATTTTTCATATCCTCCTTATGCCTGTTTAGCTGTTCTCATATCCAAAACCTTTACCAGAGACTCTTTAATTTCTCCTGTTTCCGGGTCTACAGTTTTTCCATCCACTACAAGTTCCGCCGGATTCTGGGCGCTTGGCTTAAATTCCATCTGTCCACGCATGGTATTTCCATACTCCTGTGCGTACACTTCTCTGGTTCTTAAATCTTTTCCAATTGCCATTCTTGTGACCATCGGTTTTACCGGAGCCAGCTTTGTTGTGACGGAAATATCCACCGCCGCGTCATTCCTGTCCTCATTCTGCTCAAATTTAAGTTTGATTGCGATTTCACGCTTGTTTTTGTATGGAGTGTTGGGATTCTGCATATTCTCAACAACTTCCTCCATCGCTTTTGCAAATACTTCCTGCAGGCCTCCTCCTACCAATTCTTCCAGATTTACTTTTTCCATGATATTTTCCTCCATAAGCAATATGTTTACGGGTTACATTTATTTAATAGGCCTATTTGTGCGCACTCAACATTTTTGGCAAAAATTCTCAATATTTTTGGCAAAATATTT
>ERZ1036446.765-NODE-765-length-12355-cov-54.612276_pt1 | contig 12355 bp, 14 predicted proteins | sample MGYA00514226_ERZ1036446 | MGnify/ENA primary metagenome ERZ1036446 (study PRJEB33795, sample SAMN09464922) | human gut metagenome | host: Homo sapiens | place: USA: Stanford, California | collected 2016-07 | study: EMG produced TPA metagenomics assembly of the...
GCTACAATGTAGCCCAATATGACCGGTTGCTTCAGCCACTTGAAAATGACGGTTACAATACCGGCAATAATCAGAATTATGGCAAGATCCGATATTAAAGGAGCAACTTCTGACATATTAACGGTTATTTTAGATCGATAATTCGTTAAGGACCCGGATCAGGCTTTTGTCAATAGGCTTGTCCTTTTTGATTGCCTGGACAAAAGGAACATAAACAATCTCGTTGTTCCGTATGCCTATCATAACATTTCGCTGGCCTTCCATTAAGGCCTGGATTGCGGCTTCACCCAGCCGGCTTGCCAGTATACGGTCATTGGCACTCGGAGCACCACCCCGTTGCAGATGGCCCAGGATAGAAACCCTGACATCATACCCGGGATATTCCTTCTTTACCCGGTCGGCGTAATATATGGCACCTCCATTCTTGTTTTCAGGACTTTCGGTCACAATTACGATGCTGCTGTTTTTCGTCTTTCTGAATCCGCGCCCGATGAATGTTTCCAACTGGTCCACGTCCGTCCTGTCCTCCGGGATGATGGCCGCTTCAGCACCGGAAGCTATTGCGCTGTTTTGTGCCAGGAAGCCCGCATCACGCCCCATCACTTCGACAAAGAAGATACGGTCATGGGAGGTTGCCGTGTCCCTGATTTTATCCACGCATTCCACAATGGTGTTCAATGCCGTATCATATCCTATGGTAAAATCGGTACCATATAGGTCATTGTCAATGGTGCCGGGCAATCCTATGCACGTCACATCATACTCCTCCGCAAAGATACGGGCTCCCGTCAGGGAACCGTCTCCACCGATAATTATCAAAGCATTGATGTTCTCTTTCTGTATGACCTTATAAGCTTTCTTGCGTCCTTCGGGAGTGGTGAAAGTCTCGGAGCGAGCTGTTTTCAGTATGGTGCCTCCCCTCTGGATAATGCTACTTACATCTTCCGTCGTGAGTTCTTTCACTTCACCGGCAATCAGCCCCTCGTAACCTCTATAAATTCCTTTCACTTTAAATCCGTTAAAAATGGCGGCGCGGGTCACGGCACGGATAGCCGCGTTCATTCCTGAAGCATCCCCTCCGGAAGTCAGAATTCCAATATACTTGTTATCCATAATTTGTTTTTTATATTTTAATTAATCAGGCAAAATTAGAAAGCAACTGTTTTAGCCTTTTTCTGCTATAAAAGATACGGCTTTTTATCGTACTCAGTGACACTCCTATCTTTGCGGCTATTTCCCGATATTTGACTCCGGTACAACATAAAAACGACATAATGTGCTTTAGGCAATGTTTTAAGGGCTTCCCTTATCTCTTTTGCATCATGCCCGTTATCCACGAAAATGAAAGAGTCGTCCCTTAACAGGAAATGATATTCAGGTTCTGATAATACATATAAATTCCCTCGTATTTTCTTTGTCCGGCAATTATTGATAAATGCATTGCGCATGATGGTATACATCCAGCCTTTAAAATTCGTACCGGAATCAAACTTATCCTTATTATCCAACGTCCTCAACATTGTTTCCTGCAACAAGTTTTCTGCTTCATCCTTGTCAGCAGTCAGTTTATATGCAAAACAATGCAGTTCATTCTGAAGGGCTACCAGCGCTTTATCGAAATCAAATCCTCTCATTATATTTATTTTGGAATTCAAATATCCGGGTGAAGGCATTCCCTGATAATAAGAAATGCCTTCTGTAGAGTCTCATCAAGATATCTTATTTGACATCAATAGTTTTGGTGGTTTCCTGAACCTTCTTATCTACGACTTTGGGAATATCGATAAACAGGACCCCGTGTTCCACTTTGGCCGAAATTTTATCTTTTTCCACATTATCCGGCAGCAGGATACTCTGCTGGAATCGGGAATAGGAGAATTCACGGCGCAAGTATTTTCCGTCTTTCTTCTCCTCCTTTTTCTCGTCCTTTTTTTCCATGCAGATTACCAGATTGTTGCTTTCATCCACACTTACCTTAAAATCATTCTTGGTCATTCCCGGAGCTGCCAGTTCTACCTTGTAGTCCTTTTCATTCTCAATCACATTGATGGCTGGAGCCGTAGCGTTTGCTCTTGCCATCCATTCATTGTCAAAGAAATCGTTAAAAATACTCGGTAACCAATTCTGGTTTGTTTTTACAGGTACCATTTTTACCTCCTCTTTAAAAGTTAATAATTAAAACTTAAAAAAAAGCATCTGCTTGATAGACAGATTTTTATTTTTTAGCCATCCCTTGTTTGGCCACAGCTTCTGCCCGTTTCCGTATCTCTTCCGGGTTTCCAAGGTAGTAGTCCTTGACAAGAACCAGCCTGTCGTCAAATTCAAAGACATAAGGAACTGCCGTAGGCAGGTTCAGGTTGGAAATATCCGTATCGGAAATTCCTTTGAGATGCTTGATGATTCCGCGCAGGCTGTTACCATGGGCGACTACCAGCAGGCTGTCCTTATACATCAATGCGGGAAAGATGATGCATTTCCAGTAAGGCATGACACGCCCAATAGTATCTTTCAGGGATTCCGTACGGGGAAGTTCGCTATCTGGTACACCGGCATAGCGGATATCCATGCCCGGATTACGGGGATCATCTTTGCCTACCGGAGCGGGAGCCACGTCATAGCTTCTTCGCCAGATGTGTACTTGTTCTTCACCATATTGGACCGCTGTTTCACTCTTATTCAGTCCCTGAAGCATGCCGTAATGCTTCTCGTTCAGCCGCCAGGTCTTTTCAACCGGAATCCAGTCTTTATCCAGCCGGTCCAAGACACAGTTCAACGTTTTTACGGCACGTTTCAAGTAAGAAGTGTAAGCTGCCTCAAAAGAAAATCCAGCCTCCCGTAATGCATCGCCTGCCTTGCAGGCTTCTTCAACTCCTTTCTCGCTTAAATCCACGTCCGTCCATCCAGTAAAACGGTTTTCTTTGTTCCATAGACTTTCGCCATGACGTAATAACACTATTCTTTTCATGGATACTTCTTCTTTATGCAATGGTTATTGAAGAATCCAGATATACGTCCTGAATGGTGTTCAGAAGTTGAATTCCGTCTTTCATCGGTTTCTGGAAAGCCTTACGACCGCTGATCAGCCCCATACCACCTGCACGCTTATTTACTACTGCCGTTACGACAGCATCATGCAGGTCGGATTCCCCATGGGATTCACCGCCCGAGTTAATCAATCCGACACGTCCCATATAGCCATTCGCCACCTGATAACGGCAAAGGTCTATCGGATGGTCAGTGGTCAGTTCCGAATACATACACTCGTTTGTCTTTCCGAATCCGATAGCCTTGAAACCGCCGTTATTGGATGGAAGCTTCTGCTTCACGATATCGGCTTTAATGGTAACCCCGATATGGTTGGCTTGTCCTGTCAAGTCGGCAGCGGCATGATAGTCGGTACCATCCTTTTTGAAGCTGCTGTTTCTCAAATAGCACCACAGAATAGTAGCCATTCCCAGTTCGTGGGCATATTCAAAAGCCTGTGACACTTCCACTATCTGGCGGCGGCTTTGTTCCGAACCGAAATAAATGGTAGCACCGACAGCTACGGCTCCCATGTTCCATGCCTCTTTCACCGTACCGAACATTACCTGGTCGTAGCTGTTCGGATAAGTCAGCAACTCATTATGGTTCAGCTTGACGATAAAAGGTATCTTGTGTGCATATTTGCGTGCCACGGCGCCCAACACACCGAATGTGGATGCCACGGCATTACACCCTCCTTCAATGGCCAGCTTTATGATGTTTTCGGGATCGAAATAAAGCGGATTGGGGGCGAAAGACGCTCCTGCAGAATGTTCTATGCCCTGGTCTACAGGCAGAATGGATACATAGCCCGTATTGGCCAGACGTCCATGTCCGTATAAAGCCTGCAAACTTTCCAATGTACGGATATTCCTGTCGGAATTCATCCATACCTTATCTATCATATCCGGTCCCGGAATATGGATAAGTTGTTTGTCTATCGTCTTACATGTATGGTTCAGGTAGTACTCAGCCTTTCCTCCCAATAAATCTACTATTTTCATTTTATTTATTTTTATTGATTATTCTGGTTTATGACTCCCGTTCACCCAGTTTTGCATCCATAAAAAGGATAGCACAGTCTCCGGCTTTCCTCAGATGACTAACAATATTGAGTACATTCGCTTCATCTTCTACTTGCTCACGAACAAATTGCCACAAGAAGTCCTGAGTGGCATTGTCTTTCTCCTCGGAAGCCAGATGTACCAGTTCGTCAATCAATCTGGAAACATGTCTCTCGTGTTCCAAGGCATGTTCAAAGACTTCGGTGGGACTGCCCCAACCCTGTGGAACCACATCGACCTTGTCTACTTTCGGGGTTGCCTCACGCTTAATCATGTACCCGGCAATGGCATATGCATGCCCGGTCTCTTCTGCAGACTGTTTCTGCATCCAGCGAGCCATTCCGGAAAAGCCCTCTCTTTCCAGATAAAAAGACATTGATAAATACAGGTTGGCAGACCATAATTCTGCTGTGATTTGCTCATTCAGAGCATTTTGCAATTTTTCAGTCATGATGAATCAAACTTTTAATGTTAATAATAAATCCAAATTATCTCTCTTCTTTAAGAACAAGCATGGGCTTGTTTCAAGATTTCAATTAATACCGGACGTATCCCGCTGATAAAACATTCCACGGCGATCACCATTAGAATAAGTCCCATCAGTCTCATCATCACATTGTTTCCCGTCTCTCCCAAGATTTTTAAAAGCTGGGTGGACGCGCACAGAATAAAGAAGGAAAGAATGCAGACCAAAGCGATTACGCCAAGCAATACTATTTTGAAAGTATATTCCGAAGCATCTTCCATCAATGTTATTCCACTGGAAATCGCTCCCGGACCGCATAACATCGGAATGGCAAGAGGTGTGATGGGTTATATCTTTGGAATATTCTTTTCGTTCAGTTTCATTCAGTTTCACATGGGTAAAATGTGCCTGCAACATATCATATCCGATTTTAAAGATGATGATACCTCCCACAATCCGGAATCCGTTTGTTGAGATGCCGAAAAAATGAAACAGAAACCTGCCCGATAATGTAAAAAGGACTAATATGATAAATGCAATGGTACATGCTTTCAAGGCGATATATCTGCGTTCTTTCGTATCCATTCCATCAGTCATTTGCAGGAATACCGGCATCACTCCAAGAGGGTCCATCAAGGTGAATAGCGAAGTGAAACACAATGTTAAATATACAAATATATCCATGATGACATATAGTTTATTATCGATTATTATATCGCAAAAAACATACCAGATAGCATTCTGCAATATTAAATTTTGCATAACATCAATCTTAAATCCATACCGTCAAAAATAAGGTAGTTTCCGTTCGTTTTCCTTGGCGAGGATACGTAACAATTCCATAAATGCCGTACTTACATATATACGGTCTGCATACAGCCCGCTGATGAAAGAATGGAAGGACATGCTTACATTCCAGCATAATATGAGAAATGTGTTTACCTGACGTGATATGTACTGCTCATGTTCAAGCAATTCATTCAAGGCATTCAATGGCGTTGTCCATTCATGTGTATCCCGTTTCATTTCATTGATTACAACACATCCTCCATCATGGCATATCCGATTCATCATCTGATAAACCTTGTTCATATTGTCCTGTGCTTGGGAGTTCAGCCAGGAGCTAAGTATTGGAAGCCGTTCATCTTCAAAATAAACCTGCAATGACAGGTATAAACCGGTTGACCATATTTCTGTATTGATCAACTCATTCATGGCGTTTTCTATTCGTTTATCCATTATCACTCTGAATATTGAAAATCCATTACTAATATCATGTGTTATTCTCAGTATATAAAAATTCCATTCGATTGTGGGTAACCCATAAAACGGAATTCTTAAACGAGGCTTAAATAATAGGATAACTTATCGGCGTAGACAAATTGTCATAAAAAATAGCACTATGATGTCTTTTTGTCTTGCCTCCCTTGCAGAATATCCAATAAGACATCCAGTTCTCTTTCTATTCCTTCAATCTTATCGGAAATACAGTCCAAAGTATTATGGTGCAGACTAGCTTTACACTCCTGCAACTCTCTTGACAGAGAAAGTATCTGTAACCAAAGTTCTTCCTCTATGTGATAGGGGGAGTTACTATTATCTAGTACCATAGCAGGAGAAGGCAGAAAAGTGCTTTGGCATGTAATTTGTATGATAATGAACGGTATGTTCCGAAAGAGACAGGAATGGAAATGAAAGGATAGAATATTCCACAAAAGACAGTAACAAACAAAGGGGGAAAGTCGTTGGAGACAGTTGTCTCGCTTTTAAAACAAGTTGCTTTCATAATGTTTATTATAAGCCAACCCTGTTCCCTGGAGTTGTGTTTATATAAAGTTAAGCGTGGGAACTTTGGTATTACCGTTCAGAAGTATCCCCATACTCAACAACATATAATACACAAAGCCCCACGCCTATATATAACAAAAATCCATATAGATAGAACGTGGAGCGTCCAATGTATTATCCAATTGTTGTTTCGAAATTGGGGATTTCCTGAACTTGGATAATGCCTTAACGCTTTACTATAAATCTTCTATTTTCAAAAGACTAATACAAATGTAATAAAAGAAATGAATTCTTTGAAAGGAAATATCTCTTTTTTTTAAGGGGTGGCTTAATTTTTCTTTATTTAAAGTCTTAGAATTACTGCCCACCAAAGCCCGTCACGAATGTTTTGAAATCCTCAAGCTGTACATTAAGCTCTATATAGTATAGCAGAATAGCAGAAAAACAGACCATGATACCGCAGGTATATAGGTCATAACCCACTCTTCCGTAAGTATCTTATCTATTTGACAATAATAAAAATGTAAAGGAGGATAATGACATGGACAATATTCGTATCCCAATACATATAGGTTAACATATAAGGGAGAATGGTCACGGAGTCCACAAACCATAGAATGAAAAAATATATTTCCATCGTGTACGGTTTATGTCTCTATCCGGATATTTGACCGGTGCCGCAAATGCGCAATGCATACTCCACAAAAAAACACCAGGGAGGAAAAATAAGTCATACTGAATAACGCCTGTCTGTAATGGGCCATGGATACAAATGAACTACAGATAATAGCTGCAATAGATATAACGATACAAGCACAAAATAATGTACGAACGTGTCCATCAGTTGCATTTGGATGAAACAGTACCACTTTATGCAATGTTTGGTTAGATTGAGTCTGAACATAGGACCTTAAAAATTAGACGGATATAAATTTACTAAAAATCTGTGGAAAAGAGGAATAGAAAGGCGGAAATGTTTTTAAAACGGCTATGAATAAAGCGTTTGTGAGGACAAATGAGGACAAAGGCATAAAACGAGGTAACGCAAAAAAAAGTAAATTTATGAAGTAGAAAGGTTGCTAAATCATTACCCCGTGAAAGGTGGTTTTTGATACTCCGTGCTGAATTTTTCTCCGTATGGCTTCGGTTGGTTTACAAGGCATAACTCATTGATACTTAATTTTAAACTTAAAAAACGAGTATGGCAAGAAGTACATTCAAAGTGCTGTTCTACGTGAACGGCAACAAGGAGAAAAACGATATTGTCCGCATCATAGGACGGGTAACGATTAACGGGATTGTGACGCAGTTCAGCTATAAGTAGAGTATCCCGAAAACGCTTTGGGACGTGAAAGGGAACAGGGCGAAAGGCAAGAGTGCGGAAGTACGTGATATCAACCTTGCCCTTGACAACATCAAGGCTCAAATCATCAAGCACTACCTGCGTATATTCGACCGTGAAGCGTTCGTGACGGCTGAAATGGTGAGCAATGCTTATCAGGGTATCGGCAGTGAGTATGAGACACTGCTCAAAGCGTCCGGACGTGAGAACGAAGTATTCAAGAAGCGTGTCGGAAAAGACAGGGGTAATGGCAACCACCGTTCACGGGTGGTGGCAAGAAACCATGTGGCAGCGTTCATCAAGTCTTTTTACAGACGGACGGATATGTTCATGCTGGAGATTAAGCCCGACTTCATCAAGGGGTTTGCAGCCTACCTATCAACGAAAGCGGGACTTCACAACGGGACGATATGGGAAAAATGCATGTGGCTGAAAGGCGTTGTCATGTGTGTGCACTTTAACGGACTAATACCGAAAAAAACGTTTGCCCAATTCCACATCAGCCCTAATGTGACGGAACGTGAGTTCCTGACGGAAGATGAACTGAAAACGTTGATGACGCACGAGTTGGGGATGTCCAACTGTTCTATATTCGTGACATTTTTGTTTTCGCCAGCTTCACTGCCCTCTCTTTCGTGGACATCAAGGAACTAACCAATAGCAACATCGTAGAAGTGAATGGTGAGAAGTGGATATTGTCCAAACGGTACAAGACAAAAGTGCCGTTCCAAGTGAAACTGTTGGATACTCCTTTGCAGATTATCGAGCGTTACCGACCCTGTCAGGAAGACAATCTCATATTCCCTAATCTCAACTACTGGTCTATCTGCAAATCTCTGAAAAAGGGGATGAAAGAGTGCGGATAACAAAGGATATTTCATTTCAGTATTAAAACTATTAAACGGGCGTAATTTAATTCGACAGAAAATCCGGCTTCTGACAGCCATTTTTTCACTTCATTCCGAGAGTTTGCAGTTTGACTGCCATAAACAGCAATATTTCAGCATGGGGACATAGTTTGCGGATATTATCCACACTTTGTGCTGTTCCGCTTCCTCCATGTGTACAGAATGGGAGTATCTTTTTCCCGGACAAATCATAACCGGACAGGAAACTTTTTACAGGAGAAGACAGAAGACCACCCCAAATAGGACTACCGATAATCAATGTATCATAATCATCCATATTCTCTACTTTTGTACGCAGAGCTGGAAGAATATGATTGTCTCTTTCATTTTTGAAACGGTCAACCACTTCATTATATTCATCAGAATAGGGTTCTTCCGGTTCAATCTCCACCATGTCGCATCCAATAAGTTCATGGATAATGTTGGCTACAGTTTGCGTATGTCCGCTCCATGAGAAATAGACTATCAATGTTTTCCCCGGCTCTGAGTGAGGCAACGAATCTATCTTATCTTCAACAGCCGGAGTGTTGCTGCACGAAAGGAAGGTTAAGAGCAGCATTGCCAATAAGCACTTCAGTTTCATAACTATTTTTATTTAGGTTTTGGGGTTATCCTCTGTTAATTTCTATCTGTCCAGCTGTTTCTCATACAGCCACTTCGACAGCAGGTCAGCTACTTCCACATTGTTCAAATCCGACATCGGGAAGTGCGTATTCCCATGCAGACCGACATCGGGCAGATGAATGACCGTCACGTCACCGCCCAGCTTATTGAGCATTTCGGCCCACTTGCGCATGAGATGCAGACGGCGTGTCCATTCGTAAAGTTCCGGATGTTCGTCTGTTTCGGGCAGGTTATCCCCATAGTAAATGATGATGGGAATTTCCATGTATCTCTTGAAAACTGCCATAGGGACTTCTATTCCTTCTGTTTTTTTAGACCGTGTCAAGACTTTGCCTTCTTCGGGAACTTGACCGGTTGGGAAGGGTACACTTCCACCGGGTTCGTATGCTACAATGGCTTTGATGTTCTTCGTTTTGAGCAAAGTAAACCAACCCACCGGACCGCCTTGTGAATGAGTGACAAATATGGCCGGACCGATTTTGTCAAAAAGAGCAGCATAGGCATCGGAATAGACATCGAAGTCCAAAGGTCCGATGGTCGGCGTCATCTGCCGGAAGTACTGGTTTAAGGCTTCCCGGTCGCGACTGAACTGTACACCCTCGAAATAATCAGGATAGATTCCCACACGGAAACGGTTGAACCATTCTTCTTCATCGAATACCGGTTCCAGTGTGACAGCTTCCGTACTCCGTCCGGCATTTCCCCGGCGAGGCTGGTCGACAAGATAGGTGGAGAAACCTTTGCGAAGAAATATATTCTGAAACCCTTCGCGTCCGTCAGGAGTGGTCTCCCATGTTTTGGAAAACTGGCCGACACCATGTGCAAAAACAAGCGGATATTTCCGTGCATCAACCGGTTTCTGATAAAATACATAAGCATGGTCGCCGTGGTATTTGTGTCCCAATGAATCGGTCAGTACGGTGCCACCTACGGCAAAACTGCCTTGTTCCTCTATTTGCAGAATATTCCCTTTGTAACAATTACAGCCCGACAGTAAAGCGATGAACGTCATGTAAAATATCTGTTTCTTCATACACGGATTATTTTGGGATTTTAGACTCCTGCAAGGCATCGTAGCGGCTACCCACCACAGGAATGGCAGCTACGGCTGTTTCCAGTTCTTCTATCTCTTCTGCCGTGAAACGGATGTCGCAGGCACGAAGGTTCTCTTCCAGATGAGAGAGTTTGGTGGTGCCCGGAATAGGCACGATAAAAGGCTTCTTGTTCATCAGCCAGGCCAAAGCTATCTGTGCCGGGGTAATGCCTCTTGTACGGCCGAAAGCGTTAAGAACTTCCACAATACGATAGTTGGCGCGTATGGCTTCGGGCTGGAAGCGTGGCAAGGTCTGCCGGTTGTCGTTGGTAACATCAAACTTGGTATATTCATTGATCATACCGCCCAAAAAACCACGGTTCAGCGGACTGTATGGAACGAAACCGATGCCCAAATCCTCGCACAGCTCCAACACTCCGTTCGTCTCTACCATGCGGTGCATCAAGTGATATTCGCTTTGGATTGCCGTAACCGGACATATCTTGTGCGCACGGCGGATGGTATCAACGTTTACTTCACACATGCCCCAATGCAGGATTTTACCTTCCTTGATGAGTTTGCTGCATGTTTCAGCCACCGCTTCAATCGGTGTGTTCGGGTCTATGCGGTGCTGGTAGAACATGCCCAATGTTTCAACTCCGAGATTGCGCAACGAGTTTTCACAAACCCGGCGGATGTTGGCCGGAGTGCTGTCCTCTTCGGTTTTAATCTGCACACCGTTTACAAACTTATGTCCGAACTTCGATGACACAAATACCCGGTCGGTATATCCTTTCAAGGCTTCGCCGACCAATTTTTCATTGATGTGGTAGCCGTAGCTTTCGGCTGTATCGAAAAGGGTCACCCCACGTTCAACAGCTTCATGCACCAGGGCGATTTCTTTTTCCCTGCTCGGGTACTGGCTGCGGTTATGGTTCAAGCCCATACAGCCATATCCCATTGCAGAAACAGTGAATGCCGTATTTCCGTGTCCCAATGTTCGCCGAGTGCGCACCGCCGCCATGCCTGCAGGGATGTTGTTTGCAACTTGTTGTTTCCCCATCCATACCCGTTCTGCTGCCGTTACCTTGTTCAAGGTAGGCCCGACACACATGGCAGCTCCTGTCAATGCCGCCATTTTAAGGAATCTCCGGCGGCTCATATCCTTGTCTTTATCCATATTTGATAGTCTTTAAATTATTTCTGTTGCAAAGTTAACGTGACAGAATTGATAAACTTTTTTTGATATATATCATCTAAGCTGAATGATGTATTATCCTGTATTCCAAGCGATATTTATAGGCAACTATCTTTCAAAATCGTATATATTCAGTCCTAAATCCGGATTATATGTGCGACTTATCCGCTCGCTATAATCTTCCACCACGAACTCCCCTGCACCATTCTGTATTGCGGAAAGTAGATGTCCGGCTAAAGCGGAATAGTCGCTCCTGCCGACGGTTATATGCAAATGAAGATATACCTGCTCATTCATAGATGATATATTCCCTGTAAGGTTGGATATTTCCATTTGCTCCCGGAATGTCTTATCATCATATGCTTTTGTCTTGGGATTGAAGAAACGGAGGGTCAGCTCTCCGATAGCACCAATCCCGTTGATAGAACCCGACAGAATTCCTTTCTCCTTGCAGAAAGCATTCAGGGCTTTCACAATTTCAGTATGATTGTTAATGCTGACAATATACTTGTTGCCAATTTTCTTGTACGAATACATATTCTTTTCGTTTTGTGCGTTTGCCGGAGCAATCAGTACCCCGACAAACAGCAAGATAAACAATAATTTCTTTATAAAATGCCCCATCAGTACACTTATGACTGTCTCTGTTTTGATTAATCTTACCATAATAGATAAAATTATCCCACATCAGTGCTTTCCACTTTTGTTTTTAATCTGCACACCGTTTACGAACGTTACCTTGTTCAAAGTTGGCTCTTCCTTCTTATTTTCCATATTCTTCCATTATATCACGCGGAATTTCCCATAAAACACTGTTTTCTACAGCATCCATCATAAGATGTGTTGGCTCTCGGTTAACCTAAAATCCGCAAGCAATCTCAATGGCAATCTCAATTGCAGTAAAGAGC
>ERZ1036446.770-NODE-770-length-12319-cov-4.532697_pt1 | contig 12319 bp, 8 predicted proteins | sample MGYA00514226_ERZ1036446 | MGnify/ENA primary metagenome ERZ1036446 (study PRJEB33795, sample SAMN09464922) | human gut metagenome | host: Homo sapiens | place: USA: Stanford, California | collected 2016-07 | study: EMG produced TPA metagenomics assembly of the...
AGAGAACGCTCGCCCACGCCGGCAAATGCCCTACCAACTGCGGCAGCACAGAGTCGCCGCCCTGCGCCCCTTCTCCCAGAAATGCTCTTGCCTCCACGCCGATGCCGACGATCACGAAAGCAATCGCCGCAATACCGAGAATGCCGAGTTCTGCTCCGCGGCGAGCCGCCTTATCCGACTCAGCACTCATGATGCGGGCAAAAAGCATAGGGCACACAATGTAGCTGCCGCCGATCAGCAACATGAATCGAGACCAATCGGTGATCTCGAACTTGTCGTTAAGCCACTCGAATCGTATTTCCGTCAGAGGTTCCGGATTGATCAAAACAAGAAAGGACAAGAGAAAAACCAATCCCGTCGCCAGACAAACGAGCTGGATCACGTCGCTTTTAATCACACTTGCCTGCCCGCCCAACCACGTGTAAAGCACGATCACCAACGCTCCGCAAGCCATAGCCGCTGTTGGTGAGAGTCCCGTCAACCCCGCAACAATGCGCCCCATCGCTACAAATTGAGCGGCCAGAATCGCCACCCAGGCACACAAAATGATCACGCAGGACAAACGATGCGCTGGTGCCCCAATCAAGTCCTTGATCATCTCCGGCATCGTCAGAGCCGAACCTCGAGCTCGAATGCGCGGCACCATAAAAATCCGCAACACCACAAGGCCCGCCGCTCCCGAGAGCAGCCACCAGAGTGCCGGCGTCCCAACCTCGTAAGCCAGTCCGCACATACCTACCGTAGCAGACCCACCCACACAGGAAGCAATGATCGAAAATCCGACCTGATGCGTTTTCGACTTGCGATCGTTCAGAAAATAGCCGGGCGTCGTTTGCCCTTTTCTATAGTCGAAGTAAGCCAGGGCAATAAATAAAAACGAATAAAGAGCAAACCAAATCATGCAGCGATACACAAATCAGGCAACTGCCGATGCAGTCTGCCTTAACGAGAATTTTCAGACAGGAAATCGCACTTCGAACGCCGTCAGAGCTTCGCGCAAATCTTCTGAGAGGAAAGAGTCGGCCTTCTGCGCTACATCGCTCGGCACGCCGTAATAGGCTCCGGCCGGCGCGCCAACAATCGCACCCAGTGTATCAGTATCGCCGCCGAGGCCGACAGCCAATCGGATTGCGCTTTCAAAATCCGTGGATTCGAAAAACGCCTGCAACGCCTGAGGAATAGTCATGCCGCAGGTGCCAAGGCCTCGTTGCTTCCAGTAGTCGTTTCGGATCTGATCAATCGTAAAGTCGAGCGAGTAGAAGTTCTCAGTAACATAACTGCGAATTTCTTCCTTGTTCTTGCCCTGCCGAGCCAAGAACGTTGTCGCCGTCACTGCACGGGCGCCTAAAAGGCCTTCCGGATGATTGTGCGTCACGGCTGTAACCAAATCGGACAGCAGCAGAGCGTCATCGAGCGTCTCCGCAGCGTATGCGCAGCCACTCACGCGCATCCCTGCTCCGTTCCCGAGGCTCATATACGGTTTTCTGTACGGGTTGTGCAGCCACTCGTCAAAGCGAGCTCCATAGCCTGCCAACGGATAGCGTCGCGCGTACTCACAAAAGAGCTCAATCACGCGTTGCGGCAAACCGGTCGAATTGCCTCCCGTCTCAGTCAAGGCCTGACAAATCGCCACAGTCAGCACTGTATCGTCGGTAAAGAAACAATCCGAAGAAAGAAAATCAAAACCAGGCGCCGGCGGCATGGTGAATTCGCAATATGTCCCATCGTCGGGTTGGCACGCAAATTCGAAACGCGAACCGACAATGTCGCCAACAATGGCTCCAAGCATTTTTCAAGTTCCTTATTGGATAGAACGTTGAACAAAACAAAATCTCAAGCCTTCATGGACTCCAGCGCGGCCAACAGCACGTTGGGCCCTGCTTCCTTGTATGCCTTAGGATCAGACAGTGTACGGCGCCAAAGTCGAGCGCCGGGTAGCCCATTCATCAAGCCCATCGTGTGACGAGCTGCATTACGCACGGCATTTTCGTGTTCCGGTGCAATCCGGTGCAAATAGGCCGTCATCTGTTCGACGACCTCTTCGCGTCGAATCTCGTGAGGTTCTTCTCCGAAGAGAACTTCGTCCACTCGGGACAGCATCCAGGGTTCGTGATAAGCGGCTCGGCCGACCATCACGCCGTCCAAACCGTTGTCAATAAAGGTCTTGGACTCTTCCAGCGTCTGGATGCCGCCGTTGATACAGAATTGCGCCTGAGGAAAGTCCTTCTTAAGCTGATAGGCATAGTCGGGCTTGAGCGGGGGCACGTCTCGGTTCTGACGCGGTGAAAGTCCCTTGAGAAAAGCGGTGCGAACATGCACGATAAAAGCTCGGCACCCGGCCTCATAAAGCGTTCCGACGAAATTCTGCACAAACGGATAGTCATCCTGATGATCCACCCCGATGCGATGCTTGATGGTGGTCTCAAGTCCGCTCGCTTCTCGGATCGCTTGAAAGCACTCCGCCACAAGCTTGGGTTCTAGCATCAAGCAGGCACCGAACGAGCCTTTCTGAACACGTTCGGAAGGACAACCGCAGTTGAGATTGATTTCGTCGTAGCCGTACTGCGCAGCAATGGCTGCGGCCTTGGCCAAATCCTCCGGATCGCTGCCGCCGAGCTGACAAGCCACCGGATGCTCGGTTGCGTCAAACTTCAGGAGCAAATCGCGGTTACCGAACAAAATGGCAGGCGCCGTCACCATCTCGGTGTAAAGCCGCGCGCGCTTCGTCATCAAGCGCATGAAGTAGCGGCAATGACGGTCAGTCCAATCGAGCATCGGAGCGACGCAAAAACGAAACTTTTCGGTGTCAGTCATGTTCCAGAGATACGAACACCCCGCATCTTCGGCAGACACGGGGTCGAATTGAAAATTTTCAAGTCGGTCGAAAACCGGCCGTCAGACGATTACTTACGCATCAGGCCGCCGAGCAGCGCTGCGACCATGCCTTTTTTCTTGCCTTGGGTTTGCCCGCGAGCCGCTGTGCGAACCGGCTGATTGAGATCAATCCCCGACTCCGCCGAACTTTCTGTCGGTTCATACGGCGCATCAAAAATCGGATCGTAAACAGGAGCCGGCATCTTCGGCAAATCCACCGGACGACGCCCTTCGCGATCCTCATCTCGCCAATCCTTGCGGCCGCGGCGAGGACGATCTTCTCCGGAACCGTCGCGACGCTGTGCACCGTATCGAGAGCGGCGTTCTTCGCGCGACAAAGGATGACGTTCTTCGGGTTTGAATTTTTGCTTGGTAAGCTCTTCAATGGCCGTAACAAGGCGACTGTCGCCACCGGTTGCAAGCATCACTGCCTTACCCTTGGCTCCTGCGCGACCCGTACGTCCGATGCGGTGCACATAGTCTTCCGCACCGAAAGGCACATCGTAGTTGATCACAACAGGAAGCTCGGCAATGTCCAAACCACGGGCCGCAACATCGGTTGCCACAAGCACTTCGACTTCGCCCTTCTTGAAGGCTTCCAGAGCTGCCATGCGCTCTTCCTGTGTCTTGTCCCCGTGAATCGCATCGGCTGAAATGCCCACACGAGAAAGCGTGCTGGCCAAACGACGGCAGGTGATCTTGGCGTTGACGAAAACAATGACCTGTTTGATCGGACCGCCATCTTCACCGTCACCCTTGAGAATATCGATCAGGACGTCCGTTTTCTCCGAGTCGTGTACCTGATAGACAATCTGCTCAACCGTATCGGCCGTGGCGTTTTCGCGAGCCACTTCGACCAAAACGGGATTGCGCAGGAAGTTGCCGGCAAGCTTCTTAACCTCGGGCGAGAAGGTTGCCGAGAACATCAGATTCTGACGCTTCTTCGGCAACAGATTCAATATGCGAGAAATGTCGGGCAAAAATCCCATGTCAAGCATACGGTCGGCCTCGTCGAGAATAACGATTTCGACCTGGGAAAGATTCACCGAGCCACCTTCTTGGTGGTCCAAAAGACGCCCGGGTGTTGCCGTGAGGACTTCCACACCACGACGCAGCATGTCAGCCTGCGGCTTGATGTCCACACCGCCATAGACCACGCCAACGCGCAGCGGCGTCTTACTTGCGTACTTCACGAGACTTTCGTTGACCTGCACGGCCAACTCACGAGTCGGTGCAAGAATCAGCACACGCACAGGGTGGCGCGCGGGCGACATCGAGGTATTGGCCTTGGGAAGAATACGCTGCAGAGCCGGAAGACCGTACCCGGCCGTCTTGCCGGTACCGGTCTGAGCCGCCCCCATCACATCCTGTCCGGCGAGAACAACGGGAATGGCCTGGACCTGAATCGGGGTGGGCGTGACATAACCCATTTCGGCAATCGCTGCCTGGATATGTGAATCGAGGGGGAATTTAGAAAAGTCTGCGATTTCTGACATCAGCGTCTTCTGGGGCTGGCAAATGGATTGGCCGCATTTTACGGTTCTTCCCATAAGAAAACCTTGCAAAAACAGCGCAACAGCTTTCCAGAAAGTACCTCTGATGCGAATCCCGTGCAGCACCGCGATAAAGAAAAGCGGAAACTGAAAAGAAAAACCCCGATAAATCGGGGCAAACCAGAAGACATTACTGAATGCAGATGGTGCCCGAAGCGGGACTCGAACCCGCATGCCATAGGCCAAGGATTTTAAGTCCTTTGCGTCTACCGATTTCGCCATTCGGGCAACATTCGGCAATGTATCTGTGTGCTAAAAGATTCTCAGCACTAAAATGGTGATTTTATAGAAAATCTTTCTCTACGAAAAGTCTCCGATGGCCGCAAAATCTCTCTTCGTCTTTGCAACGCTCTGTTGGGCATTGAGTTCAGGTTACGCCCAGACGCCGGCACTTGATTTTTCTCAGGCTCGACAGCTTGCTCACGACCGGGTGGATTCCATCAAGGTCGAAGCGGCCGAAACAGCCAAGCGCGAAAGCGAAGCCAAGAGCGCGCGCAGCTTGCACGGCCCCAAGATCGAACTTGACTCTAAGCAGATTTGGGGACGCAAAACGCTCGACTATGGAACAGTGAATCTCGGCGGACTTATTCCCGGCCTTCACCTGCCTCCTATTGATCTTTACCACGAAGAGGACATCGGGGGGCCGCGTGCGGCCATCAACGCTCAGCTGCCGATTTACATGGGCGGCGCGATCAATGCCAAAGTTCGTGCAGCCGACGAGGCCGTCTATGAATCGCAGGCTCGCACGCAGGCCCAACGCGACACGGTTGACACCGAGCTCGCACAGAAGTACTTTGCCGTTCAGCTCGCGCGCAGCATTGAACGACTGCAAACCGAAATGCTGCATCAGCAGGAGCTGGAGGTGCGCAAAGCGCTTCGCTTTGAAAAGACCGGCACGATCAGCAAGCTCGAACGCATGGCTGTCGAAGTCAATCGAGACACCGCCAAGCGAGAACTTTTGACCGCTCAGACAAACCGCCGTGTGGCCGAAAGCGAATTGGCCGGCCTTTTGCGCGAAGAAAGTGTGGGCGAACTCAAAAACCCCCTCTTCGTTGTCACGGAAGACATCGGCACGCTAAAGAGCTGGCAGGACAAGGCGTTGGGAGCAAGCCCCGTCTTAAAGAGCGTGGTAGCACAGCGCCGCCAAGCTGAGCAGGGCGTGACGGCCGCCAAGGCCGCCTGGCACCCCCAGGTCTACGCCTTTGCCAACTACAACATGATCAAGCACTACCTGACGATCCCCGAACCCGACTGGATCGCCGGCATCGGTCTGAAGTTCACGCTCTGGGACAACAAAGATCGCAATGCGTCAATTGCTGCGGCCAATTCGCTCGTCACAAAAGCGCAAGCCGCGCACGACGAAGCGAGAAACCGCATTCAGACAGCTGTTCAGACAGCGTACCTCAAGAGCAACGAGGCCCGCGAAGCTTATCGCCTCACCGACTCGACGCTTTCGCTTGCCAAGGAAAACCTACGGTTGCGTGAAAAGGGCTTTTCCGAGGGACTCTCAACGGCTGATGAAGTCAACGACGCACGCACCAAACTGCTGGCCGCAGAAATCGCCCGGCGCGTCGCCGCCTACCGCTTCGTTGTCGCATGGGCCATGCTAAACGCTGCATGCGGCGATATGAACGCCTTTGAACAATCCGTCACGCGTCAGACAAATATTTTCGAGTACTGAGTTTTCCGCCATGACCGAATCCAAAAACGTCTCCGTTAAAACTATCGCCGTTGCCCTGACCAGTGCCGGTCTTCTGGCCTTTATCGGCATCGGACTATGGAAGGCTGCCACTCCCGCTCCGACCCCGCTTCAAGGACAGGTGGATGCCCGCACCATTGAAGTGGCGCCCAAAATTCCCGGCCGCATTGAAAAAGTGCTCGTCAAGGAAGGCGACACGGTCGAAGCCGGCGCCGTGATGGTAAAGATCAGCATTCCGGAAATTTCCGCCAAGCTCGGCCAGGTCACGGCGCAAGAACAAGCTGCGCAAGCCAAAGCTCGTCTTGTGGAAGAAGGCGCCCGCAAGGAAAAAATTCGGGAAGCCAAGTCAATGTATGAAAGCACCCAGGGTGCTCTGAAGCTTGCCGAGAAAACTTTTTCTCGTGTCAACGCGCTATACAAGGAAGGGCTTGTGTCGGCTCAAAAATTCGATGAAGCCAAAGCGGCCCTTGACACCGCCCGCGGGTTGGCCCGCGCCGCACAAAGCGTTTATGACATGGCGCTCACGGGATCACGCGAAGATGAAAAGCGAGCCGCAGAAGCCCTGGCACGTCAGGCCGCCTCGGGCGTCGCCGAAGTGCAGAGTCTGGCTTCCGAAAGCTTAGTCCGCGCTCCGCGACAAGGAGAAGTAACGCGTGTGGTGCTGCATGAGGGCGAAGTAACGCCGGCCGGTTTCCCGCTCGTCACCCTGCTGGATCACTCCGACAAATGGGTTGTGTTCAACATCCGCGAAGATGAGCTTGCCGAGATTAAGGTGGGTGCCGAATTGAAGGCCAAGGTGCCGGCCTTGGGAGTAGACAACGTTGCCTTTACCGTTTATTGGATCAATCCGCGAGCGGACTACGCGACCTGGCGTTCCACCCGTCAGTCGACGGGTTACGACGTGCGCACCTTCGAAGTACGCGCCCGACCGGTTGAGCCAATGCACGATCTGCGTCCCGGCATGAGCGTGATTGTTGACCGCGCAGCTCGCGGCGCCTAACGTTTCCCTCGGTTATGTCGTCGTTTCTTTCCGACTTTAAGCGCGCTTTTGTGCAGGAAGCACGCACCACATCTGATACGCCGCTTTTGTGGCTCACCGGCATCGTGGTGCCCGTTTTCTGGTGTCTGGCCGTCGTTGCCGTCTTCGCTACCGGGCTGATGCGCAACATACCCGTCGGGCTTGTCGACTACGACAACTCCGCAGAAAGCCGGGATTTGATCCGATCTCTGGATGCGGTGGCCTCGGTTGATTTCGTCAATTACGAAAATCCACAGGCGGCAACGGCCGATCTTGCCACGGGTAACATTTACGCTCTCTTTGTCATCGGCCACAACTGGAGCGAAAAAACGTCCGGCAGCCGTTCCGATTCGGCTCTTGAGCTCTTTCTCAACAAAAGCTACTACGCCATCGCGACCACGGTGGAAACCGACCTCAAGCTCGCACTGTCACAAATTCAAATTGGACAAATGCTTGAGGCCGCCTCCGTCGTAGGCGGCGGCTTTGCCGGAAACAAAGAACGTCTTGCCGTGCTTGACGCTGACATTCTGATTGCAGGCAACCCGGCACTCAATTTCAAAGCGTATCTGCTCACCACCATTCTGCCCGGCGTGCTCGCCTTAGGAGCCATTCTGACTTGCGTGGGATCGCTCACCCGAGAGTGGCGCCTTAAGACCGTACATCAAGTCGTTGAAACTTACTCTCACCTCACGGGTTTTTTGCTTGGCCGCATGAGCTTTTGGTTGGTCCTTTACTCGCTCATGGGGCTGGCCTACCTAGCCTGGTTCACCGGCTGGGAGGGCTGGGGCGTGCAAGGCAATCTCGCCGCCTGGGCGCTGGGGATCGTGCTCTTTTTCGCGAGCATGCCGGCGCTTGCCATGCTCTACACGAGCCTTTCGCCGTCGTGGATTATTGCCATGTTGGTTGCGATTGGCACAACCGCCCCCATCTTCCCCTTCACGGGCTTTTCCTTTCCTCTGGATTCAATGGACGCAGCTGCGCAACTACTCGCTCAGTTCCTTCCGTTGACATGGTACCTGAGACTTCATTCCTCGCAGTGGGTGCTCGGAAGCGAGCTTTCGCACACGATCTATCTGCTCTCGATGCTCTCTCTCTTCGTCATCATCCCAGCCGCCGTCGGCCTGACTCTGATGCCCCGGAGAATGCGTAAATGGGCGCAAAAAGAGCGTGAAGCTCAGCCAGTGATCGACCTCCCAGAACCCGTCGGTTTTTGGGAGACGGTTCGCACGGTTCTGGCCCGCGGAGCTTTTACAAAAGACACCTTCGTAATTTTCGTGATCGCCGTAGCCTTTTACCTGCTCTTTTACGCGTGGCCTTACGCAGCACAAAACGTCACCAGCATCCAAACGGCTGTGGTGGATCTCGACCGCAGCGCGGCTAGCCGCGCAATGATCGAACGCATCAAATCTGTGGCTATGATCAATGTCGTTGCGATCGGAACAGATCGTGCCGAGGGCGAATCGCTCTACAAAACTGAAAAAGTGGCGGCCGTGATCACGATCCCTGAGAATTTCGAGGAAAACCTGTTGGCCGGCAAGCATACATCCGTTGCACTTACCGCCAACGGCGCCTTCCCCGTGAAGTCACGCGCTGTGATGGCCGGCCTCATGGGTGTTGTCGGAGAAACAACGACCGCTAGCATGGCTTTAAACCTCGTTCGAGCCGGTGCACCGCTCGAAACCCTTAAAAAGTTGCAAACAGCCCCGGTCGCCTTTACCGACGTCAATCTCTATAACCCGCTTTCCGGCTATGCAAGCTACATCGTTGCCGCCGTCATGCCCATCATTATCCAAGCCGTTATGTTCGTGAGCATCGTCATGCGCTTAGGGGGATGGCTTGCGAGCGCAAATCCGCCTTCCGTGTTGCGCGCCGTTTGTCGCAACGTACGCGGCTTTGCGGCCCTCTACGTCGCTTTCTGGCTCTTTAGTCTCATGTGGCTTGCCTACGCTCTGGGACCGGACTTTGTGCTCTTTGATTTTGCCTCCATGCAAAATCCCGGCGGCACATTATTGATGGCTGCGATCTTTGGCGCCGCTGTTGTAAGTTTCGGTCTGGCCTTTACGTTTGCTATGGGCACAAACGCCTACGGCGCACAGTTCTTTGTTGTCATTTCGGCTCCGGCACTCTTTCTCTCGGGTGTCGTGCATCCGCTCTTTGACATGACGCCACCCGCTCTGGCACTGCGTTTACTATTGCCGTCAACCTCGGGCATCAACGGTCTCGTTGCCGTCTCGCAAAACGGAGCACCGCTTTACGCCGTTACGGTTCAGATCGCACATCTACTTCTTTTGACCGTCGCCTACGGTGTGTTAGCGTTCGTTCTATGGAAACGCACCGCTCGAAAAATTCACGCCGAGCAGTCTCTTAACCGATGATCAACAAGCCAGAACTGAAATCGCGCTTGCGCCTTTTTGCGTTGCCCACCGGAACCGATTACCGAATGGTCGAAGCGCTCAGGGACAACCCCGTTGCCGACATCACCGACGACGGAAACCGGTTGTTATACCAAGCTTCTCCCGATGAGTTTTTTGCGCTTTACGGCAACGGAACAACGATCATCAACGCACACGCCTTCGACAGTGTGACGCTGAGTGCATTTCAGTTCCTATCCCATCATCCGCTCACAGATCTCGTGCTGGCCGGTCGCTTCTCCAAAGCAGCACTTCGTCTCTTCCGTGAATCGGCCGATAACCTCGGCATAGTGCTCGACATCAATGCAACACCAGAACCACGCCTTTTTACCACGAAGATGGTCAACGGCGTTGCAGCCGCTTTTGAACCGAACGCAGGGTTTGCTAACGAATCGGAAGCTTTCGGCGCGTGTTTAGCGCCATCCTTGGGAGTCCGGGGTGCTTTGCATTGGACGCAATTGTGGAAACACGAGGCGTCTCTTCCGGCCATGCGCAGCGGTCTGCGCAAGCTTGACGCCTTTTATTCGGTTGCCCGACTGCTTGCGCGTACCACAGCCTCGGCCGTCAACTGGAGCGAAATAGGGCGGCTTGCGCAGATTCCAAGCGTCACGATTCTGGAATGGGTCAAACTTTTGGAAAAGTTTGCGTTGCTTGACATCGTGCCTGCCGTCAATCTGAAGCCGCAGCGCCGCACACTGGATCGCCCCAAGGTCTACTGGCGACATCCGGGCCTCTGTCTGTGGCTTTCGGGACAAATGAACTGTTGCCCCGATACGTTGCGTCTCGCCCTATTTGAAAACGCGGTATACCTAGCGTTGTGCGATATCTACCCCGGGACCACTTTTGCGCACTTTGCCGACACAAATCACGTCACCTGCCCTCTGGTTGTAGACATCAACGGACGATACCAGGCCTACTACATCTGCGAGAACGACGAACAGCGGGAGCTTTCGCTTCGCCACCACAAGTCTCTTGTGAGAACCGGACGCTTTCATCCCCAAGCTGGCCTGATCGCGTACCAAGGAATGACGATCCCGGCGCTGATAACATACGTGGAAGTTGCAGTCGCTTCTCGAAAGCAATAAAAATTCTCTTGAAAGGACAAACATGCGAAAGATTTTGACGGGTGCAGCAATTCTTGCTCTCAGCACGAGCCTTTTGACCGGATGCAGCGGCATGATAGAGGCGATCGAAAAAAGCGCCAACTATTCGGACGTCGAAAAAATCGACTACAACCTTTACCGTATTTCCGGCACACGTCCGAATATCAATCAGCAACTGCAGCTGCGCGAATTCCTATATCAGCGTGCTCAAGACTTCTGCATGAGAAACGGTCAGGGAGCTCAGCTCCTTGACGGTGTTTCCGGCAAGAATCCCAAGGGCGAAGGCGTTAAGGCCATCGTGGTGTTCCGTTGTGTCGGCATCATGAAAGGACCGGAAAATACGTTCATCGACAATTCGCCCGAAGCAGATGCCGCTCGTGCCGAAGCCGCACGCATTGCTCGTGAAAAAGCCGAAGAAGAAGCTGAGGCTAAAGCCGAACAGTCTGCAACAGACAATACATCTGCGCAATAGCTTTTTGACGGACAATCAGCTAACGTGTTTCCGAACGGGTGTCAGTGACGAGTCGCCTGTTCGTTTCCAGGAAAGACCGAAAGCCCGGGGAGTTCCGCAGCGAACCGCTCCGGGCATTTTCGTACGTGCAAATACGAAAAACGGCCCGTTGAGGACCGTTCTTCTCTGTGCCTTACAACTCCGTGGTAACGTTAGACACGCTTAAACACCAGCGTGGCGTTGGTACCGCCGAAGCCGAAATTGTTCTTGACGGCAGCGCGGATTTCCATCTGCTGCGGCTTGTCCTTGCAAACATTGATGCAACATTCCGGATCCTGATTGACGATATTGATCGTCGGAGGAGCCACCTGATCACGAATGGCGAGCACAGTAAAGACACTTTCGATACCGCCGGCACCGCCGAGCAAGTGGCCCGTCGCACCCTTGGTGGAGCTAACCACGAGCTTGTCGGTGTGTTCGCCGAAAAGTTCGCGCACAGCGCGGGATTCGTTGATATCGCCCACAGAAGTCGACGTACCGTGCGCATTGAGGTAGTCGATATCCTCAGGCTTTAGACCGGCGTGATTCAGAGCCATCTTCATGGAACGAACAGGACCGTCAGTGGCCGGCGTCGTGATGTGATAGGCATCGCCCGACAAACCATAGCCGGCGAGTTCGCAGTAGATCTTCGCGCCGCGAGCCACAGCGTGATCATAGTCTTCGAGAACGAGCAGGCCACAGCCTTCGCCCATCACAAAACCATCGCGATCCACGTCAAACGGACGAGAAGCGTGAGCCGGATCGTCGTTGCGACGGGACAAGGCATGCATGCTGTCAAAGCCACCGATACCGACCTCGCAAACCGTGCCTTCGGTGCCGCCCGCCAGCATTACGTCGGCGTCGCCACGGCGAATCATCCAAGCAGCTTCACCAATAGCATGCAAACCGGTGGCGCAAGCCGTCACCGTAGCGAGATTCGGACCGCGAAGGTTCTTCATGATTCCCACCAGCCCCGAAGCCATATTGATGATGCAACCGGGGATCATGAAGGGGGAAATACGACGCGGGCCGCGTTCGAGCATTGCCTTATGGTTGACGCAAATCGTTTCCAGACCACCGATGCCGGAGCCAATGATGCAACCGGCGCGATCGCCCGCTTCATTGTTACCGACGAAATCAAGACCGGCATCCTTGAGAGCTTCGGTAGCGG
>ERZ1036446.787-NODE-787-length-12064-cov-4.984012_pt1 | contig 12064 bp, 10 predicted proteins | sample MGYA00514226_ERZ1036446 | MGnify/ENA primary metagenome ERZ1036446 (study PRJEB33795, sample SAMN09464922) | human gut metagenome | host: Homo sapiens | place: USA: Stanford, California | collected 2016-07 | study: EMG produced TPA metagenomics assembly of the...
TTACGGCAATAAATGTCAAACCTCATGCACTTTGCATGCGCATCGACATTCCGCTGACCGGTCCCAATGCCGTCACCTCATCTACGGCAACCGTCTAAGATAGAGAAAGGCGCAGGAAACGCCTTTCTCTGTAGTCAACAACCAGATATTTCGGAAATTATTTCCCCGAACTTCTCATTTTCTTATCCTGAAGTCAAAGAGGAAGTCCGTCACCTGCTCGGTTGAGCAAGGCAATCACTTCGCCGTGAATGCCGCCAGCCGTGCACACAGCCGACAGGTCCTTGAGCGGATTGCCGCCGGTCATTGACGTAAGCGTGCCTCCAGCACCTTCCACGACCGGCAAAAGCGCAGCGATGTCCCAATAGCTCAAATCGGGATCAATCATGATGTCGGCTCCGCCCGAAGCCACGGCAAAGTAGCCGAAGCAATCGCCAAAAGTACGGTAGAGTTTGACGACATCGATCAGCTTTTGAATTCGCACGTCACCTTTTTGCTCCCCTGTCGTCCAGTGACTCGTTGCCAGAAGCGTTGCCTCGGACAACTGAGTGCAGTTACGCACATGAAGAGGACGAACCAAGGGACTGATGCCGTTGTCGTAGTAAAGCGTGGTGCCCGAAAGCGATCCCACCGTGCGTACGCGCGCCGCAGGATGACTGACGGACGAGAGAATCGGCCTGAAGCCCGCACCGTCGTCGCGCTCCAACGCGATCAGCGTGCCGAAAAGAAAGCTGTTCGTGATAAAGCTGCGGGTGCCGTCAATCGGATCCAGAATCCAGCGATAGCGAACGCCGTCAACTTCTTCGCTTTCTTTGATGCCAAATTCCTCGCCGAAAATTCCATGCTTCGGGTAACGCGCTTCAATGAGCTTGCGCATGACGGCTTCGGCTTGTTTATCGGCCTGTGTCACGGGCGTGCCGTTGTCCTTGTCGTCAACCTCGATGCCACGCAAAAATCGTGCTGAAATCTCAGCAAAGGAAGCATCCAAAAGCTCAAAAAGAAACGGCGTGAAACGCTCGATTTCCGCCGGCGTTGCCGGCGCGCAATAGCGAGTGGCGGTCACTGCGGAACTCCCAAAAGAATCGCAATCTGTCATTTCGAATCCTAACGCTAAAAATCGTGTCTTAAGAAAACCAAACGGGTAATTTGTTGCGGCATTGTGACCGATAGATATGTCCTATCCATGACATTGAAACCGCCTCTATTTTGCACTACCGCCCAGTCGCTGCACATAGACACTTTTCCCTTTCTTTTCAGCGTCTTACATCGTTTTAAAAATCACTAGTAACGATTTCTCACATCCCCATCGGCTTTTTCTTTTTTTACCACCCCTTTTACACCGGTGCTTCTGATAGATTTTTCACACACGATGAGCGGCAACAAACCGCAAATCACACCAGTTTGAAATCCCGTTTTTTTGTAAGGAATACTCCGATGTCCATTCTTCGCACCGAAGTTCTCCCGTTCAAGGCCACCGCTTTCAAGGATGGCGACTTCATCAACATTTCCGAAGCCGATCTCCACGGCAAGTGGTCCGTCGTCTTCTTCTATCCGGCAGATTTCACGTTCGTCTGCCCGACCGAACTCGAAGATCTCGCCGAGCACTACGAAGAGTTTCAGAAGCGCGGCGTTGAAATCTATTCCGTATCCACGGACACTCACTTCACGCACATGGCCTGGCACGGTTCGAGCCCGGCTGTCGGCAAGGTGCGCTTCCCGATGGTGGGTGACCCCACGGGCGTAATCTGCCGCAACTTCGGCGTCATGATCGAAGAAGCCGGTCTTGCCGAACGCGGCACCTTCGTGATCAACCCCGAAGGCAAGATTGTGGCCTGTGAAATCCATGACGGCGGCATCGGCCGCGACGCAGCCGAACTGCTGCGCAAGGTGGAAGCCGCTCAGTACGTTGCAGCCAACCCCGGTGAAGTCTGCCCGGCTCGCTGGCGTCCGGGTGCTCAAACGCTCAAGCCTTCTGCAGAACTGGTTGGCAAACTTTAATCTGACTCTTTCCCAATCAGTCGTCTGATTGGAATTTGCGGCAGACGTCCGGTGCGTCTGCCGCTTTTTTCTTGTCATCGTTTTTACACAAAACCATCACTGTTTCGACACACCTTCCGATTATCGTTGCGGCGTCTTTGAAAAGAACAAAGAAACACCACACTGGTTCCCTACTTCAGGATGATAAAAATGACTACTATCAGTCGCCGCAACTTCGGCAAATTAGCTTTTGGTTCCGCTTTGATGATGAGCGGTTTCGGCTTCACAAACGTTTTTGCGCAAACCGGCAAAACCGCCATCTGCTACAACGTTCCTGCTGAATGGGCCGGCTGGGGCAATATGCTTCAGCTCATTGCCAAAGAAACCGGCATCAACGTGCCCATCGACAACAAAAATTCCGGTCAATCGGTCTCTCAAGTCATCGCCGAAGCCAAAAATCCTGTAGCCGACGCCATGTACCTCGGCATTTCCTTTGCCATCAATGCCAAAAAAGCCGGCATCATCGAACCCTTCAAGGGCAAAGGCTGGCAGTCTGTTCCGGATAATCTCAAGGATCCCGACGGTTACTGGGTTTCCATCCACGCAGGCACGGTCGGCTTCATGGTCAACAAAGAAGCGTTGGGCGATGTTCCAGTCCCGAAGAGTTGGAAAGATTTGTTGGATCCGAAATACGACGGCATGGTCGGCTTCCTGGATCCGTCTTCCGCATTTGTCGGCTATGCCTGTGCCGTTGCCGCAAACCAGGCATTAGGCGGCTCGCTTGATAACTTCAAACCCGGCATTGAGTTCTATAAGAAGCTTCTTGAAAACCACCCGATCATTCCGAAGCAGACGGCATACGCTCGCTGCCTGTCCGGTGAAATTCCGATTCTGTTTGACTATGACTTCGATGCCTATCGAGCCAAATACACCGACAAGGCGCCGATTGAGTTTGTCATCCCCCAGGAAGGCACGATTCAGGTTCCGTACGTGATGTGCATGGTTAAGAACGCGCCGCACCGAGAAAACGGGCAGGCTGTGATCGATTTTGTTCTCAGCGAAAAAGGTCAGCAGTTCTGGGCTGAAAACTATCTGCGTCCGGTTCTCGGCGAACTGCCGGCTTCCGCTAAGGAAAAATTCCTGCCGGATTCGGAATACAAACGTGCAATCGGCATTGACTATGCCCGCATGGCTGCCGTGCAGGAAAGTTTCGGCGAAGCCTACCTCAAAGCCACCAAGGGCTAATCAAAGCATTGAGAGTCACTATGAAATCCCGTTCTACGTGGCTCTATCTGCTTCCGGCGATCACCATTCTGGCAGCGTTTTTTGTGCTGCCGGTGGTGAGACTTATTCCGGCATCCGTGTCGTCGGAAAGCGGCTTAGGGCTTTATCTAGAAATCATCACCAATCCCCGCTACAGCACAAGCGTCCTGTCGACCATTGTGCTTTCCGTCTTTGTGACGCTTGCCAGCCTTTTCGTGGGAGGCCTGAGCGGGCTTTTTCTCGAACGCCACCGTTTTTGGGGACGTGATGCTGTCGTCGGACTTATCACGTTGCCGTTGTCATTTCCCGGCGTGGTGGTCGGCTTCATGATCATCATGCTCGGCGGTCGCAACGGTCTGATCGGCATGTTTACCCAAGGGTTGGGTGCCGGCAAGCTCGTGTTCGCGTACGGCATGGCAGGCCTTTTCTTGGGCTATCTCTACTTTTCGATTCCGCGCGTTGTCACCACTGTCATGGCAGCGGCAAAAAAAATGGATCCGATGTACGAAGAAGCGGCCCGAACACTCGGAGCCTCGTCGTTCCGTATTCTCAAGGACGTCACGCTTCCAGCTCTGGCTCCTGCTCTCTTTTCCACTGGCGCGCTCTGTTTTGCAACATCCATGGGGGCCTTCGGTACCGCCTTTACGCTTGCGACCGACATCAATGTTCTGCCGATCACGATTTACACGGAATTTACGCTTTCGGCCAACATCGCCTCTGCGGCAATGCTTTCTGTCGTTTTGGGATTGATCACTTGGATCATGCTTGTCGCAGCGCGCTACTTCTCCGGCTCCTCTACCGTTACCGGTGCCGCTTAAGAACAGGAGCAAACAATGTCAGCAAAAAAATCCTTTAACGGCGCTGTTTGTTTTGAAGCAGCTCTAACCGGACTTACGCTCCTGTTTTTGATGGTACCCGTGATCCAAATGGTCATCACGGCCTTTACAGTCAACGCTTTTCGCGGCATCAAATCCGGACTCACCACACAGTGGCTCGTCAAAGTTCTCGAACTGTACGGCGATACGATTGTCAGAAGTCTTGGGCTTGCTCTGATGACGCTCATCGTCTGCGTCATCGTCGGTGTGCCTGCCGCTTGGGTCTTGGTGCGTGAACAACGAAAGCGTTGGGCCGCTTTTGTCGAAGAGGCATTCATCCTGCCGCTTTCGATGCCGGGGCTGGCAGTTGGTCTGGGCATTCTGCTCATCTGGGGCGGATTTTCCTATTTCCGGCAGAGCATCTTCTTTCTTCTGGCCGGTCACGTCATGTTCTGTCTGCCCTTCATGGTTCGTTCGGTTACTGCCGTGCTGCGCGTCGAGCCGCTTTCGCAGTATGAGGAAGCCTCGGCCACGCTCGGCGCTTCGGCCTGGACGACATTCCGAAGAGTCGTCGTCCCGGTGGCGATGCCGGGAATATTGGCGGGCGCCCTGATGGTCGTCACGGTCTCGCTCGGTGAATTCAACATTTCCTGGATGCTTCAAACCCCCTACACCAAAACGCTTCCGGTCGGCCTGGCAGACAGCTACGCGTCAATGCGGCTGGAAGTGGGCAGCGCCTACACATTCATCTTCTTTGTCATCTTAGTGCCGCTTCTCACGCTCATGCAGAAACTTCCGGAACGCCTGAGCAAACGCCGTGCGCTCAAAAACAAATAAGAACTGGTAAGAAATATGGATCAGAACCTCTATCCGGGACAGGAGTCTGTCTCGATCGAACTCAAAAACGTCAGCAAGCACTATGGCGAGACACTGGTGCTTACCCCCTTTTCGCTCACGATGGAAGCCGGCTGCCGTACCGTGCTGCTGGGACCTTCCGGTTGCGGCAAAACAACGCTGCTGCGCATGATTGCGGGCCTGGAAACTCCCGATGAAGGCTCTCAAATTTGGATCGGCGGAAAAGACGTAACCAACATTCCCGCCGAAAAAAGACAAATCGGTTTCATGTTCCAGTCCTATGCCCTTTTTCCCAACATGACGGTTGCTGAAAATGTGGCATACGGCCTGACAGTACGCAAAGAAGATCCTCAAAAAATCAAAGAAACGGTCGCAAGAATGCTCGAACTCGTCAATCTTGAGCCCTACGCCGATCGTCCTGTCCAAGCACTTTCGGGCGGACAAAGGCAGCGCGTCGCTCTTGCCCGCGCATTGGCTATTCGGCCTCGCGTACTCCTTCTCGATGAGCCGTTGACTGCCCTTGACGCGCTCTTGCGACACAAAGTGCGAGAAGAGCTCGCAGTCATCCTGAAACGTTTGGGGATCACTGCCGTCATCGTCACTCATGATCAGGACGAAGCCATGGTTCTCGGCGACAAAATCGTCGTCATGCAGGGCGGCGTCATCCATCAGGCCGATACGCCTCAGAACGTTTGGGACAATCCTGTTACCGATTTTGTGGCCGGCTTTGTCGGAAACAGCAATAAGCTCAAGGGGACACTTTCGAACGGCATTTTGGATATTGACGGCGGAACGATTGCCGTCAGCGACCTTTCTCCCTCCAGCCAAGAACGCTTGAAAGGTTTGGATCAAATGACCGTGCGAGCTTTTGTCCGTCCCGAATCAGCCAGTATTGAACTCACTACGCAACACTACAAAGAACCGGTGTTACGTGTTCCGGTCATCGTGCGCGATTTTCACTTTATGGGCAGCTTCATCCGCATTTCCGTCGAATTGAAATCGCACACCAAACTTGTGAAGGTCAATATGTCCGAAATCCCGGCCGGAATTGAACCGGGTTGTGAAGCGACAATGATTATCCCTGCCGGTGACCTGATGGTGTTTGCAGGCAGTAAGGTTGAAGAAAAATGATGAAAATTCTGCACTTATCCGACCTTCACGTCGAACCGGTCGGCAAACTTGCCTACGCTCGTGCCAACACTGCTCGTCGCATGATTGAGCTTACGGAATGGCTGGCACATCACAAAGATGAGTACGACGCGATTGCCGTTTCCGGCGATTTGAGCTGTGACGGAAATATTGATTCATACCATCTCATTGACGCTATTTTCCGTTCTCTTCCCAAGCCCTGTTTCATGGTTCCGGGCAATCACGACCGCAGAAAACCATTTTTAGAATGTCTTTCGCACTTCTGCCCGAATGTCTATAGTCCCGAAAACTTGAGTTTTTCGGTCGATCTCGGAGCCTACCGACTTTTCATGCTCGATACGCTTCAACCGGGCATTCACTGGGGCGCTTTGCCCGACGGTGTACTCGACTGGCTTGAAGCCGAGCTAAAAGACACTCACAAGCCTTCTTTGGTTTTCTGTCACCACACGCCGGTCAAACCCGGCATGGGTTATATGGATGAACCGTTCGGTAACGGAGACCGCTTCATTGAGATTCTCTCGCGCCAGCAGGACGTACGTCTCTGTACAGGCCATCTACACCGCCCCGTGGCAACACTTGCCAAAAACAAAGTTGCCGTTGTCACAGCACCGTCCGTTTCTTTGCAAATGCTGCTTGACTTAACCCCCAAGGGTGGTGACGAATTTGTGTTTGAAACACCGGGCTACGCCGTGCATACCTTCCTGGATGACGGTTGGGTAACACACTTCGGCCAATTCCCGTTCCCCAGTGACTTCAGCGGTCCGTATCCGTTTATCAACACAATCAATCCAGACGCTTAAGTCCAGTTCTGAAAAAGAACGCGGAAGAGCATTCGCCTCCTTCCGCGTTCTTTTTTCAGGTTTCAGGACTGTCGAAAATCACTGACCGGATGCGATCTTGTCCTGAAATTCGCAGTACGTTTCCTTCGTAAAGACGGGTTTGAAGTTGGCGCAAATTTCTTCGGCCTTCTTCGCATCGTCGTACAGAAGATCAATGATTGTCATCGCGAGCACTTCGGGCGACTTTTCGTAGGCCACTTCTTCGTTATCGAGAACGAAGTTGGCGCCGTGCAAAACACCCTTAGCGCAACCCACCCACGGGTGCACAACCGGAATGAGATGCGAAACGTCGCCCATTTCGGTACTGCCGGCGTTGTGCGCGCCGACGGCCACGTGTTCTTCACCGAAAAGCGCCACGGCATTGTCGCGCAACACGTTGCGCAGATTTTCGTCAGGACGCAACGGCAGGTAACCCGGCAGGTCCTGCAGTTCACAGGTCGCCCCCACGGCATCGGCCCCCGCACGCAGTGCACGGTTGATGTCGGTGTTGTAGCGAAGCAGTGCGTCCACATTGGCTGCACGCGTATAACTTTCCATCGTGACGTAATCGGGAATGACGTTCACCAGGTCGCCGCCCGAGTTGATGATCGGATGGAAGCGCACGAAGTCATCTTCGCGGAAACGTTCGCGGATGGCATTGACTCCCATCACGCCCATCATGGCGGCATTGAGCGCATTGATACCCTTATCGGGAGCGCCCGCTGCGTGAGCCGCACGTCCGCGATACGTCATAAGCTTTCCGACGAAACCGTTGCAGCTGCCGCCCAGATCATAGAAGCCATGCGGATCGTTTGTGATGTTGGCGTGCATCTGCATGGCAATATCAATGCCGTCGAAAGCGCCTTCGGCAATCAGTTGCTGCTTGCCGCCGAGATAACGCAGGTCACCCTTTTCACGCAGGCCGTTGCGGAAGTCAATTTCGACATACTCTTCGGCAGGAACGGCAAAGAGCATCAGGTCGCCGTCAAGTTCGTCCATGATGCCGGCATCCTTAAAGGCCATGCCGACGGCGAGCATGTTGGCTAGTTGCACGTGGTGACCGCAGCAGTGAGCCGCACCGGTCTTTGGATCAGCATGCGGATGGTCGCGGCAGATGATGGCGTCGAGTTCGCCCAGAAGCGCCACCGTCTTCTTGCTCTTCTTGCCCTTCATGCGGGCGCGAACGCCCGTGATACCCCAACCGGTTTCGCATGTCAGACCGAGCTTTTCAAACTCTGCCTTGATTTTGTCGGATGTCTTCGTTTCCTTAAAGCCCAATTCGGGTTCGGCAAAAACGCTTTCGGCAACAGCCTTGATGTCGGCACGGCGTGCACGAATAGCTTCGCACACGCGTCGCTTGAGATCTTCCTTACTCATGATGTTTCTGTGCGTAAAGGTTCAACAAAAAAGGCGAGCTCTTCAGACAGCACACAAGCCGCTGGAGCTCGCCTGCGCATTACTAGGCGTCAGAATACACCTTCGAGGCCCAACATGATTTCGGCCAACACCGTTGCGCAAATGAAGCTACCGGCAGCCACGGCCAATGCCACGGGGATGATTCGCCAGGAAAGCGCCTTGAAGGCTTCCATATCCTTACCCACCGAAAGACCGGCGTAAGCAAGCAGCGGCGTGGTCAACGCAAGGAAGCTCACTTGCTTGGTGTAGCTGATCACAACGTCACCGCCCGGAAATCCTGGAATGGACACCATCACGGCCACGATCGAGACCCAGAACACCATCGGAAGCTTGTGAAAGCCCGGAAGCTTCGAAATAAAGATACCGATGGAAGCCAGCACGACCAGAAGGAAAACGCCGATGGCGCTGGCGCCCAGATCCGGATGGATGTTGATGAGGTTGGCTACCCAGCTGAAAACACCCGTCACCAGAAGGATAAAAACCATATCCTTCATTTCATTCAAAATTTTGATCATGATCTTTCTCTCTTTAACTTTGCAGTCTTGGTTGTTACGTTCTCGATTCGTCAAGCCGCTTTTTTGGAGCGCAGCGAATCCATCCAGCCGTAGACCTTAACGGTCACCGGCAGCGAGATAAAGAGCGCAAAGTAAATACCCAGAACGGTGGTGAGCAGGTTGGCGGCAGCCGCGTAGGCCTGCACCGTTTCAGCCCATTCGGGATGAGAAGCAATAATTGAGGCAGTCGAAGCAGCCATCATGGAGGCACTGCCGATGCCGGCGCCCATAGCAAGAGCGTGCGGATGGAAAATGCCCATCTGAGCAATGACGCCCGCAAGGATCGAGACCCAAAGTGCACCGAAAACGGTGCCGCAGATGTACATGCCCATCACACCGCGACCTTCCGGAGAATCCAAACCGTAGCGTTCAGCAATAATGGCAATGTTGGGTTCACGGTCAATGGAGTAGCACGCACCGATAGCTTCGCGCTTCATGCCCACGAGGAAAGCCACAGGCAACCCAAAGACAAGCGTACCGAAGAAGTGACCGAATTCCTGAACAAGCAAGGCCAGCGAAGAGTTAGCCAACTGCTCCAGGTTCGGACCGATGTCCAAACCCAACTTGGTCACCAAAATGAGCATGCCCACGGAAAGAACTCGGGAAGCACGCTCCATCTCGGGCAGCTTCAGAATCTTGAAGTTGGGATAACTGATGATGCCGCCGATGATCAGGGCATAAAACAGCGGCAGGAAAATGATCAGGTCAAAGCGCTTCATGCCGATCGATTCTGCGACGATCACGATCAGAAGCGCCAGCAGATGAAGCTTCCAGTTTTTAATAAGGTCCATTTGGTTCTTCCTTGTTGTCCGATCTCTGGCATTTTTTGCCGACATCGTTTGTACCTGAGGTTGGCAGCTTCTCGTGCACAGGCTTCCGTTAAGAAGCCAAGCATGCAGAAAACACAAACGGAGGCAAGATTTTTGTCGATCTCCCTCCGCTACAGTGTCCTCGCAATGCCCTCGACGGAATTTTCCTTTCCGCCGATGCTGCGCGGCAGCTGTCTCTTTATCCGTTTACGCTTGGCGCGCTCGAGTCACGCGGCAGTCACCACGACACGCCTGAAAAGCGAATCCGCTGATGTTGCTTGGAAAAATTGCCGCGAGGATCATTTTGAATCGTGTCGATTGCGTTCAAGCGTTACGGAAAAGAAGGGCCGGCGGGAGGCCCTCTAGGTCGGACAGTACCACGCCGAAGCCCAAAAACTCAAGGAAATCGCGGTTTTGCACGCAAAATTAGCCATCTAGCCTAAGGAATTTTGCTCACTTTTGCCTCCGTTTTGACATCCTTCCGGGCAATTGCAAAGAAACCTCAAAGTTTTGAGCCGCGTCAGCAATCCAAGTCTTCAGTTTTGTCAAGACACGCATTCCTTTAGGTCATCGGCTTGAGTTTTACTTGCGCTCGGGAGCAAAATGCAGAAATCATCTTACGAAAGAAGGAGGGCCTGCGATGTCCAATTACCTCACCGAAAACCTTCGTACTGTAGCCTTGGTCGGGCACAGCGCTTCCGGCAAGACGAGTCTTGTCGAAGCTATGCTGGTTCGTACCGGCGCCATCGCTGAAGCCGGCTCCGTCGAACGCGGCAATACCGTATGCGACAACGACCCGCAGGAAAAAGCGGTCGGTCACTCGCTTCGTATGGCCGTGGCGCACATCGACACCGCTATGCCCGACCTGACCCCGGTGCGCATTCACGTCATTGACACCCCGGGGGGCCCTGACTACGTTGGTCAAGCGCTGTCCGCTCTTGACGCCGTCAAATCGGTTGCTGTGGTGGTCGACGCCACCAAGGGCATCGAACTGATGACGCGCCGCATGATGAAATGGGCCGAAGAGCGCGGACTGTGCCGCGTGATCGTCGTCAACAAGATCGATGCTCCCGACATCAACCTTCATGAACTTCTTGACGAACTCAAGGAAGCTTTCGGCGACGGCGTTTTGCCGATCAACCTTCCCACCAAGGGCTGCACCCGCGTCATCGACTGCTTTGACAAGGATTCGGGCGAAAGCGACATCATGACGGTGAGCGATGTTCACCGCGCCTTCATCGAACGCGTCGTGGAAGTCGACGACGAAACGATGGAAAAATATCTCGAAGAAGGCGATGTGGATCCCTCCACTCTTCACGGCCCCGTGACGAAGGCCCTACGAGAAGCCCACGTCATTCCGGTGTGCTTCACCTCTGCGAAGAACCTCATCGGCATTCGCGACTTCATGAAGGTGATCATCCGCCACCTGCCCTCTCCGAGCGAAGCCAACGATGCTCAGTTCATCGACAAGGAAGGCGCTCCCTATCAGACTCAGCCCGACAAGACGCTGCCCGTCGTGGCTCACGTCTTCAAGGTCGTGAGCGACCCGTTCGTCGGCAAGATCGGCGTCTTCCGCGTACATCAGGGTTGCATCACTGCCGGTTCCACTCTGTACGTCAACGACAACAAGAAGCCCATCAAGGCAGCCCGTCCGTTGATTCTGCAGGGCAAAAACACGTTTGAAACCGACGAACTGCACCCCGGCGACATCGGTGCTCTCAACAAGATCGACGAACTTACCTACGGTTGCATCCTGCATTCCGACCCGAACCTCGACATCTGCATGCGGCCTCTTCCCTTCCCCAAGCCCATGCTCGGCTTGGCGATCGCTCCGGCCCGTCGCGGCGACGAAGGCCGCATGAGCGAAGTGCTCGGCAAGATGCTTGCTGAAGATCCGACGCTTTCGGTCGACCACGACGTCGTTCTGAACGAAACGGTGCTGCGCGGTCTGACCGAAATGCATGTGCGTACGGTTCTCGAACGCATGAAGGAACAGTTCAAGCTTGAAGTGACGACCAAGACGCCGTCCGTACCCTACCGCGAAACGATTTCGGGTTCGGCCGAAGGCCATGCTCGTCACAAGAAGCAAACGGGCGGTGCCGGTCAGTTCGGTGAAGTCTATCTGCGCGTCGAGCCGCTACCGCGCGGCGAAGGCTTTGTCTTTGCCGATGAAGTCAAGGGCGGCGCCATTCCGTTCAACCTGATCCCGGCCGTGGAAAAGGGCGTGCGCGAAGTGCTCGCCACGGGCTTCGTTGCCGGTTACCCGATCGAAGACATCAAGGTAACGGTCTACGACGGCAAGTACCACCCGGTGGATTCCAAGGAAGTGGCCTTCGTGTCGGCCGGCCGCAAGGCCATGCTCGATGCGCTTGCCAAGGCCTCGCCCCAGGCCAGCCCTGTGCTGCTGGAAC
>ERZ1036446.788-NODE-788-length-12059-cov-44.345801_pt1 | contig 12059 bp, 9 predicted proteins | sample MGYA00514226_ERZ1036446 | MGnify/ENA primary metagenome ERZ1036446 (study PRJEB33795, sample SAMN09464922) | human gut metagenome | host: Homo sapiens | place: USA: Stanford, California | collected 2016-07 | study: EMG produced TPA metagenomics assembly of the...
AAGGGCTGCAATTCCCATAAAGAATCGCAGCCCTTAGCTTGTATCAGACTATCCGGCAAGCACTATCCGAAGTGGAAACGCTTGCAATCTGTTATTATATTGTACTTATTATTACTCATTTTTCGTCTATATTATCAATGTTATCGAATTTACTTCCGGTTCTCACTTACAAATATACAACATAAAAAACGGTTTGTCAAGCCCTGCATGCTTCTTTCATACATCTGATGACAAATCAAACGGTAGAATCGGCATCCGGAGTGCTTTCTGCCGCTGTCTCGGAAGCAGACAACTGATTGACATATTCCTTCGGGAGAACTCCATATTGTGCCTTGAAACACTTGGCAAAATAAGAGGAGGAAGTGAATCCAACCTGTGCCGCAACCTCGGAGATACGTGTACCGCCCTGGATTAACTCAGCTGCCTTATTCATACGGAGGGCCTTCAGATAATCATTGGGCGACATTCCCGACAATGCTTTTATCTTCCGATAGAAGTTGGAACGGCTCATGTTCATCTGCTCTGCGAGAGTATCGATGGAGAAGTTCTCGTCTGCCAACTGGTCGGCAATCACTTCCTGTATCTTGGCAACAAACTCACAATCTCTCTGAGTCATCGCAAGTTCTGCCGAGGCCTGATTGGCATTCCCGGACAAACTGGCCATCAGCTTATGGAAAGACTGCCTCAAGCGGAGCAGGTTCTCGATCTGCTTATGCAGTTGTTTGATAGAGAATGGCTTCTCAATATACACATCGGCTCCGCATTCCAGTCCTTCCACCTTAGATTCCAGCGTCGTTTTTGCCGTCAGTAAGATGACCGGAATATGTGAATAGTCGATTTCCGATTTCACTTTGCTACAGAGTTCCAGCCCGTTCATTTCCGGCATCATCACATCACTGACGATGACGTCTACACTCTCCTGTTCGAGTATCTCAAGTGCCGCACGCCCATTCGGGGCTTTCAGCACACGGAACCAGGCAACCAACGAGTCACGCGTCAGATTCAACAGTTCGACATTATCTTCTACCAGCAATACGGTGAATTTCTTTCCGGAGAACTCTGAAGGAATATTCTCTGCCGAACCTTCGTTTTCGGAATGAACCTCAACGATATCAGCAGCTTCTTCTGCCTTCTTTTCGTTTAAAGGAAGAGATAATATAAACGAGGAGCCTTGCGGTTCGTTATCTTCAAGGCGCAGGCTGCCTTGATGGGCTTCTGCCAGAGATTTCGCAAAAGCCAGTCCGATACCGGTACCTGTGGCGGTAGCGACTTTATCATCCGGCATTTGGTAGAAGGCTTCAAATATCTTTCCCTTTTGGGCATCCGGTACTCCACGACCGTCATCACTCACATATATCTCATATCCCGCATCAGTTGTCACGAGTTTCAAATCGATACGCGTACGGGCATATTTTATCGCATTGCCCATCAGATTCACCAGTATCTTACTCAACTTTTCCCGATCGACCATTGATACCAGTTCCTGCTCGGGCAGAGTCAATACCAGTTCAATTCCCTTTAACTCGGCAGGACTGGTGAACTGACTATATACATCATTCACTATTTCCTTAATATCGCAACTTACCAGATTCAGTTGCAAAGCTCCGTTTTCCATCTTCTGGAAGTCGAGCAGCTGATTGGTAATCCCTAAAAGATAGTTTACATTCTTATCTATTACAGACAGATACTTAGCTTCTTTTCCTTCATGTTCTATCTCTTGCAACTTTTCAAGAGGTAATCGGATCAGACTGAGAGGGGTACGTATCTCATGTACCAGATTAATGAAGAAGCCGATCTTTGATTTATAAACTTCCTGTTCTTTAGCAATCTGATATTTCTCCATCCGGCGTTTGTACTTATGCTTCACGCGAAGATTCCAGCGCCATGCAATCCAGACAATCCAGCCCATCAACAGGAGAATATAAATAAAATAGGCGAAAGAACTACGCCACCAAGGGGGAGTAATCACTACCCTCAGGGTAGTTGTCTTCTCATTCCACTGATGGTCATTATTGGAGCCACGCACTTCGAACTCGTATTCTCCGGGAGGCAGATTGGTATAAGAAGCAGAGTTGTTCTCGGAGTTGGTTATCCACTCTTTATCTACTCCTTTTAATATATAGGAATATCGGTTTCGTGCCGGGTCTTCATAGCTTAGCGCCACAAAACGAATCGTGAAACTATTATTTTCATAAGACAAGGTTATCTTGTCAGCCATATAAATCGGTTTCCCCAGTTGAAGCAACTTCTTCACTTCCTGTTCGTCATTCAGGTAGGATAAACGGATATCAGTCACATATACCGGAGGAATGTAGGAATTATCCACAAAACGTTCCGGCTGGAAAACATTGAAACCATTGATTCCGCCAAAATATAGTTTACCTTCAGAAGACTTTAAAGAAGAACGTGCCATAAACTGATTTCCCTGCAGACCATCATTAATCGTAAACTGTCGGAAATGAGCTTTAGAAATCGGATTAATCTTAAATATCCCTGCATTGCTGGATATCCAGAAATCTCCTGTCTGATCTTGTTCAATAGAATAGATCACCTTATTGGGAAGCGCAGAATCAAACTCAATAAATGCCTCTGTTTTGGGATCGAAGGAGCATAATCCTCCCCCATTCGTGCCAAACCACATCACGCCTTTGTTATCTTCAAATACCGTGATCACCGAATTACTGGTAATGGTGGTCGAATCTTCCCGTTCGTGCTGGAAATGTTTCCAGTGTCCGCTCAGGGTATTGTAGGAGAACACGCCGCTGTTGGTTGTTGCAATCCACAGGTTGTTATACATATCCTCATATATATCGCCCACGGAAATCATGGAACCGATACTGGTGATCGTCATGAAATTATCGGCATCAGGATTGTAACGACATAAGCCCCAGCTTGTTCCGACGAAGATTTCCCCTTTCCGGTCTTTATATATGCATAGTACGTCATTGCTGCAAATGGTATTGGGGATTCCGCGCGAGTGTGTATATTCCTTTATCGAACCGGTACGCAGATTAAGCACACGTATTCCTTCCGCATAAGTACCGATCCAAAGACAATCGCCGTCTAACATCAAAGAGCGAATATCATATTTCTGACTCTTTACACCACCGATATGATATTCCGAAAGCTCCCGTGTAACGGTATTGAAGAAATATAAGCCACTCTGAGTACCAATCCAGATATTTCCATCTTTATTTTCACAGAATGGGCCTACCACCTCTCCTGCTCCCGCTATCCCCGACAGATAGGCGGGTGAATAGTAATCGAAACGCTTGGTCTGCTTGGACATATAGTTGATACCTCCCAAGTTCGTCAATACCCACAGAGCACCTTCCGCATCCCACATCATGCCGTTTATGGTCTGATCACTCAGACTTCGCGGATCAGCCGGATTATCTGCACGGAGGAAGGTTTTCGACTCGCGGTTGAATAGATAGAGTCCATTATCGGTTCCTACCAGCAGTTCATTCTCCGTATATTTCAGCAGGCTGCGAACTGCCCCGAAGTTCAATGAAGGAGCCATGTAATTCTCAACCGTTCCGGTTTGCCGGTTCAACCTCCCCAACAAATTGTTGCCTGCTCCCAGCCATACTTCTCCCTCTACATCGAGTACACAGTTTATTTTGTAACTATCGGAAGAGTTCACGTCCGATGAGACTCGGTATGATTGCAAAAATTTGCCGTTTTCATCGAAACAAAGCAGTCCTTCCTGTAGCGAAGAAACATACACCTTCTTCTTATCATAACTCTGACAGACATCCCAGACAAAAGAGGTCTGAATACTATTCTGAGTCAATACTTCGGTCTTGGGATCATAAATAAAAAGTCCCTGCCCCAAGGTGGCAATCCAGAGAAGTCCGTTCTCCGTCTTTACAATCTTCTTGATTTCACTGCTGACGTATACGCCATACTGAGTGGTCTTGTCAAAATAGGAGAAACGGTCCGTTGCCCGGTCATAAATATACAGTCCGGAGTTCGTTCCAACCCATATATTCTGATCTTCTTCAATCAGTGCCTCAACGAAATTGTTCTCCAATGAGAATTTATCGTTCAATACATTCCGATAAACTTTATTGCCCCGACCGTCGTAACGGTTCAGTCCGTCACTGGTGCCCAGCCAGATAAATCCATAGCTATCCTGTATAGCACACCATACCGTATTATGTGACAAGCCATCTTCCACCTGATATTTCTTGAAAGAGAAATAGGGAGATGCAGACAATGATTCGAGCCAGAAGGCCAGTAAAAGTATCAGTATCTTTGTTAACTTCATACCAAGTGTGTCTTATGTTTAGATTAACGATTCAACCAAGGTTCCGGATTCAACTTTTCTTTCTCTCTGCGTAACTGGAAATGCAGTACCGTTCGTCCGTTATCCGCGCCATCAGAGAATATCTGCCCGATAGACTGCTTTGTGCTCACCGTATCGCCGGATTTCACCGAAGCGGAAGACAGATTACAGTAAACGGAAATATAATTACCATGCCGGATGAGGACGTTAAATAGTCCGTTCAACTGGAACACGGCTGCTACCTTACCATCAAAGATGGCACGGGCTTGTGCTCCCGGCTTTCCTTGTATATCAATTCCTTTATTGTCCAGCTTCACATTACGGAGTCCTTCAACGGAATACTGTCCATAGCGGCTGGTTATGATATAAGGTCCGGATATAGGCATCGGAAGTTTTCCACGATTGGCAACAAAGCTACCGGACAGTTCGCGATCTGCCTTACTCATCGTAAAAGCGTCCAATGGCTCCGACTTCGGTTTGGCAGCCGTTCCGGTTTCGGAGGCACCTTTGTCATTTGTATCCGCCTTCTTGCGGGCTGCCGCTTCGCGGCGGGCTTCTTCCGCGGCACGTTTGCGAGCGCGTTCTATTTCTTCTGCGATCAACCGGTCGATACGGGCATTCAGTTGATTGGCTTCCCGTCTCTTCTTGTTCACTTCGCTTTGCAGACCTTTCTGTTTCTTTTGCAGATTAGCCACCAGTGTGCGCTTCTCTTTCTCCTGAGCTTCCAGTTTCGCCTTTTCGTTCTCACGTTCTTTCAGCAGTCCCTCTTTGGCGGCTTTCACTTGCTGGCGTTCCGCTTTTTTCTTCCGTATCTGCTCCTGCTTCTTTAATATTTCCTCTCCCTGCAGACGCTGGTAGGTGGCATATTCACGCACATAACGCATACGACGGTACGTTTGTCCCAGGTTCTTGGCGGAGAAGATAAACATCAGTTTCTCTTCAATCGATTTATTCTTATAGAGGTACTGAACAGATGCTTCGTACTTCTTCTTTTTCTCTTTCAGGTCTTTTTCAAGACTGTTCAGTTGGCGGTTCAATGACACTAATTCCCGTTCGATAGTCTCCACATCGTTATTGATCGCAAGGATATACCGTTTTCGTTCTTCAATCTGTCCCGTCAGTGCCGCCAGTCCGTTCAACTGACTGCCTACGTCCTTCTTTGTATTCTGTAAAATCGACTCCGTCTCGGCGATCTGCTTTTGCAGCGCACCGCGCTTACCTTCCAGCTCACGAATCAGCTTGTTCGATTGAGCAGAAAGCGGAATTGCCAGCCAAAGGCTGCTTACCAGAATTACAAAGAGACGTTTTATCATAATAAAGCTACCAGCATTTTCATTAATTCTTCCAAAGAGACCTGACGGTATCTGGAAGTAACTTCTGTCGGAGTGATCGAAAGTTCTTTGGTCGAAAAATCATAGAGTTGTACTTTCGCTTTCTCCAGTTTGGGGATTCCCAGGTCTTTCCCGGATAGTTCAGTTTTTCCTCCGGGTTTAGAAGCGTCAGTCAGCAATTTCTCCAATTGGGAGAACTCTACGTTCTTCGATAATATTTCTTTCAGCTCTTTTTTGGTTGCGCGTACAAACCGCTTGTTCATCCGGTCGACGAATAATACTTCAGTAGGAGTCACCTCGATGCGTGCCAATTCCGTACGGAGAATAGGCATCAGCAAGGAAATCTGTACCCGTTCACGGCTCTTCATCTTCATGGTACCGCCCACCGACATACTTCCGCCTTTACTCGGAATCGTCAGCTGAAGTCTGGAAGCCAGATAGCTGGGAATAGCAGCTTCGGAAGTAGCTACTTCCGGCACCTTTGTCGCCGTCAGACGCTTTGAACTCTTACAACCTACCAATACGACTGCAATCAACAAAAAATAAGCGATTCTTTTCATTCTGCAATGTATTTTTTCTTTTCTATTTTCTGTTTCAATGTTTTCGACTCACTGCCCATTTCCAGTGCTTTCTTCCAGTAGGTAAGCGCGCCGTCCACATCTCCGGTCATATAATAGATATCTCCGCAATGTTCTACAATCACATCACTCTCATCGCCGCCCTCACTTTTCATGGCGTTATCGATGTAAATGCGAGCTTCCGCATAATTCCCTTTTTCAAAGAGAATCCAGGCATACGTATCCAGATAAGTGGCATTGTTTGGCTCTGCCTTTACAGTCTTATAGCTCATTTCTTCCGCTTTATCCAGATCACGACGCTCTACTGACAGGTAATAGGCATAGTTGTTCAGTGCGCCAATGTTGGACGGATTGTAGACCAGTGCCGAATCATAGGCAGCATAAGCCTCCTTCATCTGCTTCTGCGTATGATACATATCCCCCAGAATAGAGTAGAAATCCGAGACGATTTCTTTCTTACTGTCAGCCGTCGTATGTTCCAGCGCTCTCTTGCAGATGCTTATCACACTATCCGGTTTCTCCGCCTGATTATAGGCAACAGCCAGATAATAATAAAATTCCAGCGCATCCGGAGTCGCTTCAATACCCGGCTCGCAGACTTTGATAATCTGCTTATAATCTTCTTTTTTTACCGCAGCACCGATCAGCATCATACGGGCAGCTTTATTGGTGGGGTCCAGGTCAACCACCTGTTCCAAGACGGGAACTGACTCCGCCTCCATATTCTTGGACAACAGATATTGCGCATAAAGCATCGGAATCTGAGGATCATCCTGTTCCTGCTTCATGATCCGGTCAAACAAAGCGATGATCTGCGTACTGTCCTTATCGGCCTGCTCATTTTCCACAATCATCTGACGCATGACGCCCACTTTGGTATCAGGAGTCACCTTCTTATTCAGCAACAGCGTATCCAGCTGCTGTTGGTAGAGTTCTTCCTGCTCTGTCTGTTTATAGTAAGAAGCCATCGAGAAGATAGCCATCGGATTATCGGGCTCCGCCGCCAGTACCTTCTGATAAACGTCATAAGCCTCCTGTTTCTTGCCATTCTGAAGATATACATCCCCCAAGATGACTTGATAACGCATGTCCATCGGATATTCCTGCACCAGACTTTCTATTTCCTGAAATGCTTTCTTATCATCCTTCATCTGAAGGTAGATACGAAACTTCTCCATGGACAACTGTTCATTCTTACCCATACGCTTTTCCAGACGGTTTAAAGTAGAGATGACTTCATCATACTTTTCTTGTCGGCCATACAGGTCCAAAAGGTTGAAAAGCGGGTCCTGCTTGGCAGGAAAACGTACCACCATCTGTTCCAGCAGGGTGACAGCCTTATCCAGTTCGTTCTGCTGCTGATACAAAGATGCCAGTCCCTGACTATACCAGTAGTTATCCGGCGCATTCGCCACAGCCTTTTCCAGCGCCTCTTGCCCTTGCGGCACCTGACGAAGGAACATATAATACTGCGAAACCTCATAAAGCGCAGAAGCCGCATTCGGATGAATATCCAGACAATGCTGCAATAATCCGAAAGCGGACGCATAATCCTTCTTTTCTTTCAGGCGCATAGCTTCCAGAAAGAAATAATCATATTTCCGCTGCTGTTCGGGCGTTAATGAAGACTGCGCCAAAGCGACAGCTGGCTTTTCCCTTGTACTTTTCACCGTTCCGCACGAAACCAATGTCCATACAGCAACCAAAAGCCATATACTATTTTTCTTGTTCATTTTCTCTTTTTATGGTACTTATCCTCGTCCTGTATGTCCGAAGCCCCCTGCTCCGCGTTCTGTTTCATCCAGCACTTCCACTTCCTGCCATACCGCCTGCTCATGTCTGGCGATCACCATCTGGGCGATACGTTCCCCGTCCTCGATCACAAAAGGTTCGGAGGAAAGGTTGACCAGAATAATGCAGACTTCTCCACGATAGTCCGCATCAATCGTTCCCGGAGAGTTGAGCACGGTAATACCCTTTTTAATGGCCAGTCCGCTACGGGGACGAACCTGAGCTTCAAATCCTTGTGGAAGAGCAATATAGATTCCTGTCGGCACCAGACAACGCTGCAATGGCGCCAATGTGATAGGTTCAGAAAGATTAGCACGGATATCCATTCCTGCAGATAACTCAGTGGCGTAAGCCGGAAGCGGATGCTTCGATTTATTGATAACTTGAACGTTCATAAATGCACATTTACTATTTAACGGGCGAAAATACACATTTTGAACTGAAAATTAGTTAAGTTTGCAGTTAAATAATGTGGTAACAACCAATTTGCAAATTGTAATCAGTGAAATAGTAAATAAAATGATGAATTGGAAGCAACTAATATCAGCCAAACGCTTCGGAATGGAAGAGTTTCACGAAGAACGGCAAGAGAACCGTTCCGAGTTCCAACGGGACTATGACCGCCTCATATTTTCCGCACCGTTCCGCCGCCTGCAGAACAAAACACAGGTATTCCCGCTGCCCGGTAGTATTTTCGTACACAACCGACTGACGCACAGCCTCGAAGTATCTTGCGTAGGACGGTCTTTGGGCAACGATGTAGCCAAAGCAATCCTGGAACGCCAACCGGAACTGGAAAGTTCCTTCCTGCCGGAAATCGGTTCAATCGTATCGGCTGCTTGCCTGGCGCATGACTTAGGCAATCCGCCTTTCGGGCATTCCGGCGAACGGGCTATCTCTACGTTCTTTTCAGAAGGAAAAGGACAAAGACTACAGGAAAAGCAGCCGGACGGAGAGCAACTTTCTCCGATGGAATGGGAAGATTTGACACATTTCGAAGGAAATGCGAACGCTTTCCGCATCCTCACTCACCAGTTCGAAGGACGCCGCAGAGGAGGATTCGTCTTAACGTATTCAACGCTTGCCTCCATCGTAAAATATCCCTTTTCATCGAGCCTTGCAGGCAAAAAATCCAAGTTCGGCTTCTTTGTCAGTGAAGAAGAAAGCTACCGTAAAATCGCAAATGAACTGGGACTCATCCAGCTTAGCGAGCAACCGTTAAAGTACGCACGACACCCGCTAGTGTATCTGGTAGAAGCAGCAGATGACATCTGTTATCAGATGATGGATATCGAAGACGCCCATAAACTAAAGATTATCACTACAGACGAGACCAAAGAGCTGTTGATGGCATTTTTCTCCGAAGACCGGCAATCCCGTCTCCGAAGTACTTTCCAAATAGTCAATGATATCAATGAACAGATAGCCTATCTGCGTTCTTCTGTTATCGGTCTGTTAGTCCGCGAGTGCACCCGTGTCTTTCTGGAACACGAGCAGGAAATACTGGCAGGAACTTTCGAAGGAGCGCTCATCAAGCACATCGCCGAAGGTCCGGCAGCCGCTTACAATCATTGTGCGGAAATATCATTGAAAAGAATTTATCGTTCGCAAGATGTACTGGACATCGAGCTGGCAGGCTTCCGCATCATCAGCACTTTGCTGGAATTGATGGTAGATGCCGTCACCCTACCGGGAAAAGAAAAGGCTTACTCCGAGCTTTTAACCAACCGCGTTTCCGACCAATACAATATAAAATCGCCCATACTCTACGAAAGAATACAGGCGGTACTTGATTATATATCTGGAATGACCGATGTCTTCGCGCTCGATCTTTACCGGAAAATTAATGGCAACAGCCTTCCTGCGGTGTAACTACCTTAGGAGTAAACACCCCTTCGCTCTCACAAGGCATTTTCAGCGCATCCGGATGACTTTCTATAAAGGTCTGGATGTGCCGGATTCGCTTATCTTCAAGGATTTCATCTACAGCAATCAGGATACCGGTCTCTTCTACATCACCAAACTCATAGTTGATAGCCGTCCCGAACATACGCATGGTAGGGCTTAAACTCATATAGGCATTGACCAGCGGCGGGATATTATAACCCAGCTTACGAATCTCCGTATTCAATATCTTATAATCCTCTTTAAAGGTATCCTTGCAGAACAATGTTCTCAGTTCCTCGTCGGAAGTTTCCAGAATCAGCGGTTCCATCGGTGTAACCAGCTCTTCCCGATCATTAAAATGCTTCTTAAGGAAGTACAGAATCATGTCGCGTCCACGACGATGATAGCTGGGATACATGGTCACCTTGCCAAAGAAGTACTTCACATTCGGCATCACCACTGTCAGCGCTCCCAATCCGTCCCACAGATTATCCAAAGCGAAGAGCCCTTTACTGCCTGCACGTGTAGACTGATATTCCAGCGTCACAAAAGAGCGTCCCAACTCAATGGTCTGAGGCAGATATTCCTTTATAAACGCATCCGAGAAATGAAACATGTGAGAAGTAGCCAGAATCGGAGCCCCAGCTTCGTCAAAGCGCACATCCGTTCCAAGCAAATACCGGTAACCACCTAATATTTCTTCCGCCTCCGGATTCCATACGATCAACTGCTTATATGGGTGTTCCATCGTGTCGTATTCGTCGATATCCATCGACAGGCCCGTTCCTCCACCCGCAGCACGAAAGGCAATTTCTCTTAAACGACCAATTTCACGCATCACATTAGGTGCATTCTGATGGGTAATAATATAAATCTGATTATTACTTTTATTGGTCATTCGCAAGCGTCTATCTTCCGTCAACTCTGCTTTCAGCAGTTCTTTGCTCACCGGTTTAATAATCTCTTCCATATTCTTGTTATAGTGTTCTATCAGTTACAGTTTATATACAATGTCCTTCACATACTCCGCCCACTGCGCAGGAGTCTTCGATTTATCGAAAGTCTGCCAGGGAATCGGTTTTCCAAAAGTGACAGTAAAGGTTTTGTGGCGGTTCTTAAACATCTCGTCCGCCAGATACAGCATAGCAATATTGAATTTAATACCCAGTGCCTTACAAACATTCGCCAGATTGTAGAAGAAATCAGAGTTTCTGCCACCAAAATGAACGGGAACTACGTCCCGCTTCGCCTGTATGCTTTTTATAATGAATGTCTTCTTCCATTCCAGATCACGGATCACTCCGTTCTGACGCCGCGAGCAAAGTCCCGCAGGAAACATGATCATCTGGTCGTCAGACTGGAACCCGGCTTCCACCATCTTGGGAAAGTCCTTTGCCTGCTTTCCTGTCTTATTGATAGGAACACAAAGTGGGGCCAAACCGCGAAGGTTCATCAGCAGGTCATTCACCAGATACTTTACTTTCCCGTCATAATGGCGCCCCAGCACATAGCCTAGAGCCACTCCATCCTGTCCTCCCAGCGGGTGATTGGACACAAAGGTATACAATCCTTCTTTCGGCAGGTTCTCTATACCTTTCACCTCCACTTTCGCATCAAGGAACTCCATGCATGCTTCAAGGAAATCCACTCCCAGTTTATCTTTCGATTCATTCAGGAACACATTAATCTCGTCCTGATGAACTATTTTCTTCAGATAAGAAACCACAAACTTAGGGATGTACTTATATTGCTTCGGAGCTTTCGTCCGAAGTATCTTATCGACATCGATTAAAAATAAAGAGTCATCAGTCATTCTTTTCAAATAAAAATGATGCCACAAAATTAACGGTTCTTTTTTATTAATCGCAATAATTTGCCAGAAAATGCAGGATTTAAGTTTGCAACTTGAAAAAAGAACACCCAAAAACTATCAAATACCACCTAAAAACTATCCGCGGATAGTTTTCGGGCATAAAAACGTCGGATTTCCCCCTATCGGGTTTCAGAAATTCCCGTAAACTTGCAACATCGAAAATAACAAACGAATATTCACCTTTAAAAAGCAACATATATGAAAAGTTTAAGCTTCAGAAAAGATTTAGTAGGAGTACAGGATGAGTTACTCCGCTTCGCATACAAACTGACAACCGACCGCGAAGAAGCAAACGATTTGTTGCAGGA
>ERZ1036446.815-NODE-815-length-11702-cov-78.187344_pt1 | contig 11702 bp, 17 predicted proteins | sample MGYA00514226_ERZ1036446 | MGnify/ENA primary metagenome ERZ1036446 (study PRJEB33795, sample SAMN09464922) | human gut metagenome | host: Homo sapiens | place: USA: Stanford, California | collected 2016-07 | study: EMG produced TPA metagenomics assembly of the...
GCGCACCACTTTCATACTCAACGACTTTTGAAAGCTTTATCTTTCCTTCCTTTGTCTGTTCAACTCTCAATAACATACTTGCCTTTTTGCTCATATTCTTACCTCATTTCTTTTTAGAATTGGGGAAGCTCTAACACTTCCCCACCAGATTATGCAACTGCTATCTTATTATCAGCAGAGCCGAACAACATATTTGCCATTCTATCAACGATAATCTGTTTTACTTTGGCTTTTGCTTCATCACTGAGTGATAAATGAAAACCATCATAACACTGACATGTATCTTTTCCCGTGATATCATCCGACTTCTGCCATACGTAAATCTCAGCCATAAATTCAGTCAATTCCCAATTATCAATACCGGACGTATACACTACTCCAAAATCCCAATAAATATCATTTTCAGTGTCAACCCCTGGATAATTTTTGGAATACCGTTCCATGCAACTTTCAATAATTGCATCTGCTTCGTTCTGGATTTCTTCAAGTGCCATATGTATTGTTATTTGTCCAGCAAGGTATAAGCTTGTATCCCTCATATCAACAGTGCCGATAGACTCTATTGTTCTTTTCATCATGTGATTGCCCTTCCTTCCATTAATATAATTGCTTTTGAACATTGGGAAGTGGATTGTTCCACCTCCCTGTTATCCCGTTGCCAACTTAACCGTCACTTTTTTCAGTTGTACGACTTTTGAATACTTATCATAAAGTTCTTTGCCCTTATCTTCATTTGCTATAAAGGCTTTGCTGTCAAACTGAGGTCTTTCAAAAGGTGTATAAAGAACCTTATAGTATTCAACCTCCAGTTCGTTTTTCTGGCGCTTCTTCATATAAACCGCCACCTCGTCCTTGAGGGCTTTTATCTGAGACTCTAACTCGTCAACCTCCTTTTTCTTTTTTGCTTTCTTTTGCTCTAGTTCGTAGACCTGATTAGTAACTGCAAATAATTCATCCATGTTTTTACACATCCTGCATCTCTCCTTTATATGTAGTTTTCAATGTTCTATGGTTGATTTATTGTGTTTGCTTTTTGTTTGTCTGTATCAACCTTATGGCTATATTATAGTGCATGGGTACATGTTTTGCAATCGGCATTATAGCCAAACATGTCCCCATGTTTTTGTTCATTTTGTGCATGTACCCATGCTTTACTTTTGCATGTACCCATGTTATAATAATCTTAACAATTCAATTACAAAGTATAGAAATGGAGGCAACAACATGAAACTTTATGAATGTATCATTGACGATGGAACGAACGTATTTAAAACCGTAACCGCTGCTAAAAACAAAAAGGAACTTCTTAATGTATACGGTGGAAACGGAACCTTTGAGAAAATCAAAGACATAACCAAAGATACCCAACATATGGACGTTGAATGCTTAAGGGACTCACTGACAAGAACAGGATGGGGTGAAATGGAGATAACGCTACTCACCGCATTACTACAACAACATTTAGATTCAATCAAATAAGGGAGGGCAGGCCATGACAACATATTTTAATAACCCTAAAACATTGGAGGAATTAAGAAAGCAGTACAAGAACTTATTAAAGAAGTATCACCCTGATAACGTTGGCGGCTCAGAAGAAGCGACAAAGGATATCAACAACGAATATGAAAAATTGTTCAAGGTTTTGAAAGACAAGCATAACCAGACAGCAGAGGACACCACACGGCAAACCTATGACAATATGAAATGGGACTTTGCAGAGGATGAAGCATTGAGGGATATGCTCAATAAGGTTATACAGCTTGTAGGCGTGAATATAACGATTGTAGGCAATTGGATATGGATAAGTGGAGATACAAAACCACTTAAGGCTACATTTAAGGAATTAGGCTTTAAATGGGCACATGAGAAAAAAATGTGGTACTGGCATAGCGAAGCTTTTAGGAAGAAAAGCAATAAGAAACTGAGTTTTGACACGATCTGTAATTACTATGGTAGTGCTGATATTAAGACCAAACAGCGTGAAATGCTTGAAGCGTAAAGCGTAAAAAAATAGGGTGTAACCGTGTAAATCTGGCGGCTACACCCTGGAATGAAAAGGAAGGATATGGTACTATGAAAAGAACGTTGAAATCAATTGGAGCAATTATAATTATGGGAATCATGCTGACATGTGCTTACCTTGTTGGCACGGCACACACTGGAGATACTATGGCTGAAAAATGGAAGGATAATTATGTGGATATGCGTACTGTGGCAGAATTTACAGTGGTTGGTGATGGACTATACTTGTACTGTAATGATGGGAGTGGATACTATTGGGAACCATGATAAGTGATTGTAATATAAAAGGCTGGAAGCGTGTCGCCAGCCTTTATAGTATGCTCATATGACGCATTTAACGCCAAAATAAGCCGTGTTTCGTATGTGGTTTGAGAGTTGCGCAAGTGTTAAAGGAACGGTTGAATATGGGCATTGTAGTGCGTTGTGTAGGGTGATTTAGGGGGTATGACGGCAGAGGTATACCCCCGGTGGGTTTACATTTCTACGTAAATACTTTAGTCTGGTGAAGGGGGTATCTGATGTATCCATACGTCGAGTTAAATTTTGGAAATTATCGAACAAAGTATATTCCAGTACAACATTTATATTCATTACTCAACTATGCTATTTTTTTAATTGTCAACAAAATAACCTCGTTACTTTAATCACTCTCTTGAATTTCCACCCGATCCATGCTATATTATAGACATAAAAGGAACAACCGCCCACAAGGGGTTGGCCCAGTAGAAGATAGAAACTCCACCCTCAAACCGTCCAAGTTTACAAGGGTGGTTTTTCTATGCCTGTTTCCAGGACTTTAAAGAAAAACGTTACTTACGATTATTACAAATAAAGGTAAGCAATGCTATGATTAACAGCCCAAAAGCCATTAGGTCTTGAAAACTGAAATACATTAGCACCACCTCCCATCTTATGTATGACATGGGAGGCCAACGCCCTTGCAGTGACACGATTGTTCCATAGAATTATGATAGCGCAGAACAGATGGCTAGGCAATGTAGATTTATAGAATTCCATGTTTAGCTACTACTTCCAATGCTTTGTTTTTAAACTTTTCAACCCGTTGTTCTCTTTCTTCATCAGTCAAAAATAAGGTCCCATATTCACGAATAAATGTGTTAAATAATAAATTCATATCCTCTGAGTCTTCCAAAATTTCAGCTAATAACTTTTTTGTCTTTTATAGTATCTAAAATTTCACTAAATATTCTATTATAATGCACCTTTAGGAATTCATTAGCTCTCTCGTTTGTTAAGTCTGTATCTGGCATAATGGAGTGAACTGTAAGCTTCTTCTTTTTTGATAACAAACCTTTAGGTTCCACATAAACCAGATTATTTTCTGAAAGCATCTATTACTTTCTGCAATTGAAATGAAAGCACACCACTTACTATATTCTGAAAAGTAATCACCTTGAGTTTCTTTAAGTGGAATCTTTGCATAAAACTCTTTCATACGGTTATCATGATTAAGTCTTGATGAAAATACAACGGATAGCTTATAACTAATTTTGAATCATATCAATCTTCCAATACCCGCAATTCGTCAGTTACTTTCTCATATAGTTTATAATCAAAAACATCTGTTTTCTTAAGTGTAAACTCCATAGAAAATCCTCCTTTACCAGACGTTAATAACAAGATTCTTAATTCACCATAACTGTAACAAAAAGTAAAAAACTCCATCATAATATTTAGATAAGCCGGTATATCATCCGCTTAAAGACTGGATTAAAAGAGATATGGATAATGGGCAAGCAACTAAGTGAATCTTTCTACGGGCAGAATGGGGGGTATACTTTACATGCAAAAGTAAAAGTACCTGTTTACCTTCTACCTTACCTGCAAAAACAGCAAAAAAATAAAAGAATCCTTATATCAAGATTCTCTTATTTCTTCTGCTCAATATCCTGTTCTTCTTCCACAAACTCTACAATATCTTGAATCTCACATCCTATTATCCCGCACAGTCTTTCAACCGTAAGCATTGTTATATTTTGATTATGCTTCAGATTACTTATTGTCCGACTGTCTATCCCCTGATTAATTAAACGGTATGTGGTTATACCCTTCTCTTCCATTATCGCCCAGAGCGGCCTATAGCTAATCATAGTTGCACCTCATGAGTAAACTATACTTTTAAAAAATGGCCTTGAATATAGTGAATATTTTCAGTATAATCATTATGGAGGTGCGTTATGCAAAAACATGATTATGAATTACATATGGACGATAACGGATTAGAAATAGATACCCTTACTGACAAGCAGTTGCTCCAGGTGGCAGAGACTATCAAACTCATAAAATCCAAAGAGGCAGAGGAGCAGCACCTAAATAGAATTTACTGGTTTAAGGCTACAATACTCCCTATCTTACAAGATTTTGCAAAATGTTCATCTTCTTCATTTGAGATGGAGCAGGACAATGAAGGTATAATTGCTGTGTCATTCCGTAATCCCAATGGCATTGAAATAATGTGGGATTCTTTATGTATAAAATTTGCTCTTTCTTTAGCAACTTCGGTTACAATCTCTTGTGATGATGGCGAATCAATTTTATTATTGACTTATGATTGTAATAGGTTGACGTAGACAATGAGAAAAAAGGGACTAAGCCGCTTGGCCTAATCCCTTCCTCATGAAACTGTTCTTTCTTTTATCCCACGCTTATAAAAATCTATATCATTTTTTAAACTCAATATTACATTTACTTATTTCCCATTGACCATCATTATCCTTCAACTTGCTAAATTCTATATAAAATATCTGTTTATAAATATAATTCTTACTGTTTTTCATCTTTATTTCCAATTTAACGTCAATTTTATTACTTTCTAAATCTTTGTGGGATATCGGAATTACTATCCCATACCTACTAAAAATAGAATCATCATTAGTAAATAGGGTATTTAGCGGCATAGTACCAGACTCAACAATTCTATTATTAACCATAATTACATTATTAAGTAATATAAGCATATCATTTCCACGATTCTGAAACATAATTGCTTTTGTTAAATCATACCTATATGAAGCTATTTTCTTCAGCTCTTGAGGTATGCCCAAATTATCATTGAGTGGCATAAAATAACCTTTTGCTTCAGATTTATTGCTTTTATAAACATAATAAGCAAGCCACAACTGTCCAGCTAAAATTATTGATTGGAATATCATTAATAACATACTCATTTTCACTTCTATACTCATTTCCATTTCTACCTTCCAAATTCCATTTTCTAGTTACCTTAATATTAACACAAATCGTCTGCATGGTAATTATTCTGTTTACAACGTTCGTTATCTTGTACTTCAACATATATAATGTTCTCAGCAGGTATTACGATTCCTTCACCATTAAAGCATGTACTATCATTTAAACTCATTTCCTCATTATGTATTTTAGTATGTAGGTAGCTTATCGCAGTTTCAATATAGTCATCATCAGTGCGATTATCAAATTTATTTTGTGGTGGCATTTTAAATTTTATAATCGTAGGAACAGATTTTCTCCTGTATTCTTCAATCAAGTTTATTCCGTATATTTCATCCATCCCTCTCCCTAAATCCTCAATTAACTCCGGAAGAGAAAGGTAGTCATGATTTCCAATATTATCATAACAATAAGCAGCTTCCTTAACTAGCATTGCATAGGGACCAAAATGAATTTTGTTTTCCCTTTTCATTTTATATATCCAAGTCAAATCACCACCAGAACCCGTTTCACATATCTTTTTCCACTCACGTAACGAAACTTTATCAGCTACTAAAGAATAACAATTTTCCAAGATTGAATCACTTATAAGATTTAAAGGATATATCCCCTTATAGTATGAATCTGGGTTTAAAGTTCTTGTTAAATGAAACCACATTACATATTCGATTTTTTGAGTATAAACAAACTGCTTATTTAAACAATCAAGCAAATAAACCGGAAAATCATCATGATTTTTAAAAGCACTCTTTTGATATGACTCAAAACTTAAATTACTTAAAGTATGAAATATCTCGTCCGAAGTAGTATTAAAATATTCAGATACACATTTTATAGTCGTTTGGTAATTTTCACAGTCTAATATCATATTGCTTATCCTTTTCCATTTTTTATAAATTACATTCAAGTGTCATTTTGTTAATGTTAAGTTAAATTCATCAATTCTCTATAAATCAATTGAATATTTTTACGAAATTCCCTTTCCTTGTAATCTGAATCATCTGGTTCATCCACGTAGTATAAACATATATCCGGTACTGATTCCATAAACTTTTGATAAAATGAAATATTTCTCTTTATTAAATCATCTCCACATAATGTCATGTATTCTTGCACAATGATAGAATATTCTTCTTTGGTAATCTTACCATTAAGGTAATCCGCAATTTGTTGTAACACTTGATTTTCCATTACCATTGCCCCCTTTAATAATTCATTATACTTTCTCGTAATCAAATATACAACAAAAAATAAAGGCATACCAGATAATCACTATCCGACATGCCTTTTAATCAATCCGTAATTTCAATCTTCCAATTCATCATGGCCTCATATACCTTATGTGGTATCATACCCTTATATTGTTCCGCCATGTCCTTAATCAAATCCTCTTTGTATTCTTTATACCTTGCAAACGCTGCATCTGCCGTATCAAAAGTTCCAAGTTTTACACTCATACCCCCAAACGCTACACAAGCGCGATATTTTCTTTTATCGCTATCTAGAAAAACGCCTATAGGACATTCACCACGATTGCTTTTACCATTCAAAAATAGTGTATTGATTATATGAGGAACTAATATACAAGTCTCCGGACTATAGATCGTATTACCTTTAAAAAGAATATCCTTATCCAGATCCAATGGTTCATCTCCATACTTGTTCCCATCATACCATAGCCTGAAATTACAAAAGTTGTGCCATTCCTCACATACAGTACAATCCTTATATTGAGGTTGTCTTTCATGAAATTTTTCGTTGTAACATCGGCTCATCATATCATGCCAACGTAAATATTCTTCTGATTTGCAGTTAACGTCTTCACTCCCACGATATCCAATCTTGCACATGACAGGCTGCATAGCTTTTTTACTCCAATCATCGGGTTTAAATTTCACTTCGTTTATGACACTTCGGATAAAGTTTTCTGAATCATTTCCGGTTTTAAGGAAGTGACTTTTAACAACCCTATACTGTTCCCTATTCAGAGGATAGAGGTTCCTATAATAATTATCTTCTCTATTAAAGCCACTATGCCATATATACACATTGTGTCTCTTGTCAGGATTTACGATAAATTCATCGACAACGGCTTTTGCTGCATATAGGTGGCTTTTACTATATTTCCATTCCCCGTTTGAATACTCATCTTTCATAAGACAGTAAAACAGATTTCCATCCTTATCATGGCTCCCAAGCTTAAGGCTATATTGACCGTCTGAATATCCGATTACCCTACCATAATTAGACAGCCATGCGTTTTTATAATCCATAAGTTTAACAAATATTTCATCGGTTCCAAGTGGTATGATTTTAGTCTTGGACAAGTCAAGAATTCTTTCTGGTTTAATTTTCTTATACTGAAAATCTAACAATAATTCCAAATGGTCAGAAAATGTAATTCTATTCCTCTCCTCTAAATACTTACGTTGGCTCTTATACTCACATTCTTTACACTGACCTAAATAGTATGGGTTATGGAATTGTCCCTTTACCAGTCTGAATTTATCTATTGTCAGTTCTCTATTACATTTATTACATATTTTTGTTTCTTCCACTTCTATAAATCTCCCTATTTCTTTGCATTAAATAAGACAGCATGATTTCTCATACTGCCTTGTCAATCTGTAATTTCAACTGTCCAGTTATATAGAGCCTCATATAATCGCTTAGGTATCAAATCCCTATAAACATCAGCAACCTGTTTTATGTAATCTTCCTTGTATAGCTTATACCAACAAAATGCTTCTATTGGCAATCGGCAATGTTTTATTTTTAAATTTTTCCCTTCATAATTCATATTTGCTATAAACCGCTGTTTCTGTTTGTCAAAATACACCCCTATGGGGAATTCGCCTCGTATTCTCTTAGCATTCACTATCAATTTATTTATTCTCTGTGGAACAAACACACAATTTTCAGGGCTATATACTTTATTGCCTTTATGAATAATATCCTTATCAAGCTCCATTCTCTCATCTGGTATTACGTAGTGGTTTTTTGTATACCATCTGTCAAATATGAAAAGATTGTGCCATTCATCACAGACAATACAATCTTGGTAAGTTACTCTAGTTCTATTAAATGTTTTGCAATAACATCTCATCAACATCCCATGCCATATATTGTATGACGGTAGGCTACTGTCTATCTTATGATCTCCGTTTTCATCATTGTAAAACCCTACCCCAAAAAGCTTTTTACTTTCTATACTTAGACCTCCATTTTATAAATCAGAGGTTCAAGAACTTATCTACAACTTAACATTTCTACTTGTTATGCCCCCAATTGAAAATGTTAAGTTTTTGCTGTATGCGGATTGCTCAGTGACCTTCTACTTAACCACAATTTCGTGGTCACTTCAACGTCTCCCATTTTGGATCCGTCTAAACCAACGCAAACGGTTTTAAAGGTGCATCATATTTGACGCTCCCTAAAATGGCGGACACATATAAATCATATCTTTTATTGGGATTTTGTTTGGTTTTGAATGAACCTAACAAATAGAATTACGATCCCATTTCTGGGAACACTAATAGACTATCTTGAACTTCTGATACTGGCTTTATTTTACTTCCCTCCAGTTGGGAATAGCTTAATCATATTAGGTTTTAATCTTCTTGGATATCTTCCACATCAAATAGCGCTCTCTCCAATTCTGACCCTATAACCGTTTTCACCTTTATATGTGGTGGAACCACTACTTTCTCCCGTGTCTTTGGATTATACCTTATACACTCTTCCTTATACTCTGGTTTCAATGTTAATAATCCATGGATGTGAAACCGCTCTCCATCCAATAATGTCTCCGTCAAAACATCCTTAAATGCTTCCATAAGCTTATAAGTTGCCTTCTTCGTCAGTCCGGACTTATGCGCAATCCTTGTTACAATATCTTCTTTACCTGCCATTGTTCAATCCTCCCATAATGTTAAATTTTGCTCTCTTTGGACACCATGCTGGGCTTGTCTCCGGTGGATTATCCACACCAACCTTACCCATATCATCTGTTCTATACTCATGGTCACAGTAATAATTCTTATACATATAATCAACGCACTTCAAATATTCACACTCGCTGCAATGTGGTACTCTATTCGCCATAGTCAAATCCTCCTCTATTTCATCCAGGCAAGCACATAAATGCTTGTTTACAACCTTTCCCAAATCATCAATATTCATTTCTCCATACATACGTGATAATCCTGCCATATTCTTTTCATCAATAACCACTACTCTGTCCTTTAATTCCATATGTAATTTCCTCCCAATATTATCCTTTTACGTTAAATCCTTTTGTCTTCAGATACTGAATCGCCCCTTTGAGTAACGATCCATTATCAACCGTATGCTTTACAGTGTTATTCCATACATAGGGTTTGTGGCTTACAGATACACCTCCATGTAATCCCTCATTCGCCCAGGTAGCCACTTGGAACCCCGTAGCATTTACATAGTTGTCCATTGCATCATAATCAATATAGACATAGGCTACACACCTGTTTCCTTTCATCCTCGCTTCGGTCTTCACTGCCGAATACAGGAAATCATAAGTTCTCCGATAGCTCGATGGAGTCCAGCCCGTATAGTAGTCCTGTAAATAGAAATTCAATGTCTCATATACCTTATCTGCCATCTGATTAACCATGCCCTGCATAACCGGAGCCAGGGCAGAGGCCAGTTGATTCATGTTACTTATGCTTCTTGCCATTACTTACCTTCCTTTCCGGAGCCTCGATAACAATTACAGATTTCGCATTATAATCACTCCTGTCATTAATGAACACTTTAAAGTGCACATAGTACCCATATTCAATATGTTCTCCATACAGATTTGATTTGTGTATGAAGTATGTATTGCCATCCTCACCCCGTATGAATCCATAACCCTTGTCGCTAAAATACTTTGTTACCTTTCCGTACATACAATAACCTCCATTTTTTAGATTTAGTTGTCAGATGAAATTACCATTTCAAATCGTGTACCTTACAATGCCCCTGTAACGCACCAGAATGGACGAGAACGGGCTTAAATGCGTTGTGTGTTCCGTTCTTAGGTTCAAAAACGAGTGCCGTACATGGGCGTTTAATTAGTTTTTGGCGCACTAAAATAAGCCCGTGAATATGCAATGGTGCTACATACTCATGGACTTATTTAGATGTCCAAATATTCAATTTTTAACCATACCAGGAGTAACAGGACAATAGCGATACGGCACTATCTTCCTCCTTCTGCTTTAGTTGGTTTTTATTGGAGACAATCTTGAAGACAATTAAAATACACCCTCGAAAAACAACGTATTTACGTACTTTTTTGACAGTGCAAATTCTTCAAATCCTGTTACTCCGATTTTTCCTTTTAATTCATAGGTTCCTGATGCTTATCGGTGTCAGGAACCTTTGTTTTTTTGATTACCTTTCTGCAATATATTGATTACCTGTTACCCAGATTGGACATTTCAGCATTAATACGCAATATGATTTCAGTCTTTTCCTCAATCCCGCTAATATCGTATGTATAATACCGTTCATTCACATCTTCCGTATGTCCGAGAAGTGCTGCTGTAGCCGATACCTCCTCACACCTCATTTTAGAGTTTACCGTCCTGCGGAATGCGTAAATCCCCTTTTCACTGTTTCCTACTTGTCTACATTTGTTCTTTGAACAGGAGGATATCATTGGCGCATGCACTCTCCCGTTCTCATTTAAAAAAACTCTGACTCATATCCCCATTGAACCTCCAATGTCCTTTTCTGGTTTAGGCAAATTCCTGATTTCGTTTGTCATCGGAGAAATACGCGCTTTGCCAGGTACTCTTTTCCTTGTTCATTTTTACTTTCTCTTGTACGTATGACAGGTCAATAATACCATTTTCCAGGGCGTAATGCAATATGCCCAAATTGTTTTCTGCTTTCATCATCACTTATCAGGAACCGTGTATACACTCACCGGCCGGTGGGGGGGCTCCTCTTGTATCTTTAATTTTATGTCTGTTAAATATATAGGGTCCGGCTTTTTTTGGACTCTCGTACACTTTTTATCTTCACATTCTTAACTCGACCACATCCCTTTCTTGAAAATTGTAAAATAATCTAAACCATGTCAAGGACTTTTTAATGTAACCAGCTTCATCCTCCTTCCAACGCCGGATGTTATCATCCAGTTCAGTAATATAAGATTCAAGTGAGTATACTGCAAAATAATTACAATAAAATGTTCCGATAGACTCCTTATTGCTAAATCACGTATATACTGCCCATCATTTTCAAGAAAATATGCAATGATTCTCTCCTGATTTCCAGATTGGGGGATTCTTAAAGCATTTCTCTTCATATGAAATGAATGACGCTTTCTATTAAAAATTCTGCGGTATAGCGGCACACAAATAACTCCCATCAGAAAGAACATCGGATTAACAGTTTTCCTGTGATGAATGGCACAATGTTTTCCATCGTCCTCTCTGCGCTTT
>ERZ1036446.816-NODE-816-length-11698-cov-22.931805_pt1 | contig 11698 bp, 9 predicted proteins | sample MGYA00514226_ERZ1036446 | MGnify/ENA primary metagenome ERZ1036446 (study PRJEB33795, sample SAMN09464922) | human gut metagenome | host: Homo sapiens | place: USA: Stanford, California | collected 2016-07 | study: EMG produced TPA metagenomics assembly of the...
ATAATATAAAGAACAACGACTACGATTGCGTCATCATGTCGCACGACCAGTTCGCCAAGATACCGCAGTCAGAAGAGACCATGATAGATATATTCACGGAAGAGCTTGCCGATGTGGAGCGTAACCTCGAATTTTTGGAGCAGTCCACCATGCGCTACCGCAGCGGAAAGATGCAGGAGGGGTTGGAGAAACGCAAACAGAACCTTGGAGCTAAACTACAAGAACTGCGCATGAAAATCAATAATCGGAAAGACGATGCGGTGGACTTTCACACAATGGGCATAGACCACATATTTGTTGATGAGAGCCATGTAATGAAAAATTTAATGTTTCAGACACGCCACACGAGGGTTGCAGGTATCGGCAATACCAAAGGCTCGCAAAGGGCGATGAACCTGCTGTTTGCCATTCGTGACATTCAGCGCCGGACAGGTCGTGACCTTGGGGCTACGTTTCTGTCGGGTACAGTGGTGGTAAATGCACTGACCGAACTATATGTGATGTTCAAGTATTTGCGTCCGCAGGAGCTTCAACGGCAACGGATTAGCTGTTTCGATGCATGGGCAGCCATATTCACAAAGAAAACGGCAGATTATGAATTGAACGTGACAGGCTCGGTGAAGCGCAAAGAGCGTTTTCGTACTTACATCAAAGTGCCGGAGCTGGCAATGTTTCTGCGTGAGATTACGGATTACCGTACAGCCGACATGATAAATCTTGATGTACCTGAGAAGAACGTGCGTTTCCTCTCTTATCCCCCGACAATCGAGCAGGAGGAAATGATAGGACGCTTGGTATCTTTCGCCGGTAACGGCCAGTGGGAGGACTTGGGGCTTGACGTTCCGCAACCCGACAACCTCGACAAGGCGAAAATGTTGGTTGCGACCAATGTAGCCCGAAAAATGGCTCTTGATATGCGCTTGTTGGGTTGCAAGTTCAAGGATGATGCCGATAACAAGGCTTCTATCTGTGCGAGGACAATCTATGACTACTATATACGCTCGAATGACAATCGGGGTACACAGTTCGTGTTCAGCGACCTTGGTACATACAAACCGAACGAATGGAACGTATATACCGACATCAAAGAAAAGTTGGTACGGCTCGGTATTCCTGCTGATGAAATACAGTTTATCCAATGCGCCACTACCGAGAGGACAAGAAAAAAGCTGTTTGAAGAAATGAACAACGGCAAGGTGCGAGTTCTTTTTGGAAGTACGACCATGTTAGGCACAGGTGTGAACGCCCAGCAAAGGGCTGTGGCGGTGCATCACCTTGAAATACCTTGGCGACCTGCTGACATGGAACAACGAAACGGCAGGGCAATACGCAAAGGCAACACCGTAAAGCTGTGGGGTGGCAATGTGGTAGATGTCGTAATTTATGGTACGGAAAAGACCCTCGACGCCTATAAATTTAATCTGTTGAAAAACAAGCAGATGTTTATCAACCAAATTAACAACGGCACAATCGCCGTGCGCCGTATCGACGAGGGAGGCATGGATGAGGACAGCGGTATGAACTTTGCCGAGTTCGTGGCTATTCTGTCAGGCAATAACGACTTGCTGAACAAGACGAAGCTCGACAACAAGATTATGCAGCTTGAAAAGGAACAGGCTATTTTCAAGAAAGAACGCATCCGTGCCGAGCGTAAAATAGCTGCCGGTCAGGGAGAAATCGAAAAGGCAAAGCGTACAGAAGCCAATCTCATGAGGGATTTGGAATACATCAACTCGTATAATGGGACAAAGGCAACCTTGCTTTTGAACTTGCCGCAAGCCACTACCGAGGAAGTAGGCCGGGAGTTGCACCGTATTGCCAAGACCTACCGCAACGAAGCGTATGGCACAGTTGGCACGTATGCAGGGCTGAACTTGTTAGTGCGTAGCGAGTACAGCATAGACGGTACGTTTGACCGCAATACATTCTTTGTAGAGGGTATAAGTGGATTGAAATACCGATGCGGTCTGAGCGGTGCACTGCCGCTTGGTTTCGTTGAGTCGGCACAATATCCGCATGGAGCATTAAGCAAATTGCCCTCTCTTATCGAGAAGCAACAAAAGGCGGTAGAGCGGATAGAAAGCGAAATTCCTACATTGCAGGACATCATTTGTCGCTAGTGGAGTAAAGCCGATGAACTGTCAAGGCTCAAACAGGAATGTAAGGAACTTCAACACAGGATTGATGAAAGCCTGAAAGAGACCGGACAACCGCAGGCAGCCAAACACGAAGCTATTGCCGAAGCTGCTTGACATAATCATAATTTCAACCGTTCCCTCTGCATGGTCGTGATGACCGGGCAGAGGGATTTTTTTGCGCTCCGGTCTGCCGACGGCTCTACTCTTTTATGGCATCCTTCCTCCCTTTATAGCCTCCCGATTCCCCGCCGCCACCCGTTTCCATTTATAGCCCTCATATCCTCTATTTTAGCCTAAATAGGAATAATGACCTTTCATAGCGTATCCGTTTTTTACGATACGCCATTTTTAGCTTCTACATTGGCATCAATGTATCACTTTAGCCTTCACACCTCCTAATAGCTTCAATCAAGACATCTTTTAACCTTATGAAGGCAAGTTTATCCACTCCTTTTGATATACTGATTTCATTACCGACCAAATCTTTCAGTTTGAGTAAACAAGGAATATCTGCTTTATATCTGTCTCTCACATCTTGTAGGTCATAGTCAAAATTATAATGATAAGCAAGAAATTGCGTAAAAGCATTTCTGCCTTTATTGCTTAGTTTGCAGATAGCATCAAAAAGGGCATTGGCATCTTCAGATGCAAATATCGCACGAAGTTCGTATGTACAACTTTTATCTGGATAAGGCAATCTGTCTATAATTATAAGTTCCTCTACTGTTCCTTCAGTCAAATTACGCAGTGCTTTTTGCATTTGATCCGGCAACTCATTTATCTTTGATTTCATCTGCTGCAAGAAATAGTCCACAATATCATCTGTTATTGGAGTCTTGGAATCTGTGGTTACATAATTACATCCACTAATAAAAAGCCCTCTTAGCTGATAAAGTTCCTCTAAACTGGTTTGACTATTAATCATTTCTGCTATTCTCACTTTTATTGAAGAGATGTGAGGCTTTATATCAGAAAAAATGCCAATAGCGTCAAAATACGATAGATACGCAATACTATAACCAAGTTGATAAGCGTCTTTTATCTTTTTATCCAATATGGCTTTTATAGTAGCCTGACAAATACTTTCAAGTTTTTGCTGTTCCATGTCGAAAAAGCCGGATAGCATTTCCCAAGGTTTTAGCTCTTTTTGCTTATCCTTTATTTCCGTAACAATAAATTCTACAAGTGGAGCACCTGTGATAATATATTGTATAATAGCCGTAACATACTCCGGATTTAAGAATTATCTGATACTTCATAGGAGATGCGCGAAAACCTGTACAATAGATTTTAATACTCAGGAAGGGGAAAAGGTCTTTTTTGAATGGATAGACTTTCTAACAGATGTCATTTTTGACAAACTGGAAGCGTATGAAAGGAACAGAAAAGCAGCTCAAGAAATGTTATCTGACGGTATAAGTGAATTTAAAATATGCAAATACATGGGTATCAATAAAAATGACTTGAGAATACTGCTTTCAAAATAACCATAGAAATCCACGAGAGCTTTCAACAGAGTCTAAAAAGTACATATAAGTGATTATGGACTTAATAGTTTAATCAGATCATTGGAGCAAGGGATATTTGACGTTAGCTGTTGTAGGCTCTTTTATAATTTTTTTCTATATATCCCTTTGTATAAGGACTGACAGCCTGCTACAAGAAAAATCTGACACGCTTTGTGTAGCGTGTTACATAAAGTGCGTCAAGTTGTTTTTTCAAAGGACAAACACGAACAGACTTGAAATTGCGGATAATGATATAAGTATATCACTATTCACAGTTTCAAGGTAGTCTTTGTATCTTAGTCCGGCTGTCCGTTCTCCTTTTTTATTATTCCCTGCTTTAGCGTTTTTCTATTCCTTTTTTATATACTTCCATTTATCGCTTTCTGCTGCCGTGCAACCTGCCGTGGATTGAATTTTTCCGCAAAGGTAATCGCCAGTCCCAGTCGTGTCAATGCCGGCATTCTGCCGCGAGTGAAGTGCAAAAATCTTCCTCTCCGCTGGTGAGCGTATTTTTCCTCTTCAGCCTTGCCAGATTGTTCCTGCCACCTTTGGATGCAGAAAAAATCATCCCGGAGGTCGCAAACAGGCCGAATAGAGGGAAAATAAAAAATATTATAAACTAAGGTAACGGTAGGACTAACCACCTGCCACAAAAAGAATTTATTATGTTATACGTTCACACAATTGGTCGCATTGGCAAGGATTGCCAGGTTATTACTGGAACACACGGTTCATTCATCGCATTTGATATGGCGGTAGATGACTATTCACATGGAAACAGCGTCACTACTTGGGTAAGGGTACGGAGTAAGAAAGAGAACCACATTCGACTATCCGAATACCTGACCAAAGGACGGTTACTGCTCATTGAGGGAACACTGTCGGCTTCACAGTGGAAGGATAAGGATGAAAACTGCCAGATTCAACTATCCATTACGGCAGACACATTGGAGTTCATCAATACCGGAAAGCGGGAGGAAGCAACTTCAGAAGCAGGTAGTCAGACGGATACCACAAGCGATGTACCTGTACCATCGGTAGCTATGCCACAAGAGAACAAGGAAGACTTACCGTTCTGATGATGTGCATATAGTGTTGATAAACAACATATACTAAATGTAGTAGTTACTAATTATAGTAAAGTAGTGAATTACCTATTAGCGAAAGTAGTATTTACTACATTTAGTTTGTTAGTATTTTAGTATAGTAGTAAATACTATAATACTAAAATACTCTTTTTAGCAAAATAGTATATACTAATTATAGTATTTACTAAGAATAGTATTATCTTTGTATTGCATATAAAGACATCAAGTTATGGCAAAAATTATAGCTGTTTTGAATCACAAGGGTGGGGTTGGCAAAACGACTACCACCATCAACCTTGCCGCTGCTTTGCGGCAGAAGAAAAAGCGTGTACTGGCTATCGACATGGACGGTCAGGCAAATCTCACAGAATCATGTGGTCTCTCCATTGAGGAGGAGCAGACGGTGTATGGGGCAATGAGAGGTGAATATCCCTTACCGGTTATCGAATTGGAGAACGGACTTGCTGTTGTGCCGTCCTGTCTCGACCTGTCGGCGGCAGAATCCGAACTGATAAACGAGCCGGGACGTGAGTTGATACTGAAAGGTTTGATTGCAAAGTTGCTTGACAGTCGGAAGTTTGACTACATCCTGATTGATTGTCCGCCCTCACTGGGTTTGCTGACACTCAACGCCCTTACCACAGCGGACTTTCTGATTATTCCGGTACAGGCACAATTCCTCGCTATGCGCGGAATGGCGAAGATTACAAGCGTGATTGAGATTGTTAAGGAACGCCTGAACCCGAACCTGAGTATTGGCGGCATTGTTATTACTCAGTTCGACAAGCGCAAGACACTCAACAAGAGTGTAGCTGAAATTATCAATGACTCTTTCTGTGACAAAGTGTTCAAAACGATTGTGCGAGACAATGTGGCACTGGCCGAAGCTCCTATAAAGGGAAAGAATGTCTTTGAATACAATAAGAACTGCAACGGAGCCAAAGATTATATGGCTTTGGCACAAGAGGTTTTGAAATTAAAATAAGGCAATATGGGCAAGAGTGATTTATTGAAAGACAGCATGAAAAGCGGACTGGACGGATTGCTGTCATCCACGAAGAAATCTCCGCAAAAGAAGGAAACTACATCGGTTAAGACAGAAAAAGAGCCTGCTGTACATTGCAATTTTGTTATTGACAAGAGTGTTCATACGCGTATGAAATTCCTTGCTATTGAGAAGAATATGTCATTGAGAGATATTGTAAATGAGGCGATGAAGGAGTATTTGGAAAAAAACGAGAAGTGAGGTATGTTCCTCGCTTCCCGTTCTTTTAAGTCTGTGGCCTTTGTTAGTATGTTATACTGATATGTGTTGCTACATATCATTCATTGACAGCCCTTTGTATGACAGGGTATAACCTTTGAACTCTCCCGTTGCACGCATGAAAGCGGCTGCTTTCGTTTCCAGTTTTTCCATGTCGATATTTTCGGCCTTGCGTTTGACTTCGAAAAATGTCGCTGTATCGTCCAGTTCGTTTTCGGCTACTATGTCTATTTCGTTCTCACCCTTTCGGTCCCACCAGCCACCAATACGCGTATAGACTTGCCGTTCTATCAGCACACGCTTAAAGTAACGTTCAAGCATCAGACCGCTGAAAGTTTCATAATCCCGGCCTATAATCATCTTCACACTCCCATAGTTCTCTATCTCCAGCATATAGCTGTACTTGTAGATGAAGCGGAACCAGAACGTGAAGAAATTGTCCTCGATGATATACCGGACATTCTTGGCGGAATTTTTCTCGAACAACGGTTGCTTCTTCGATATGATTTCGTATTCTTTCTCCAGCTTGGTAAGATAGCCGCCGATTTCCTTGCCTACCACGTTCTCGATTTCCGAACGGGATGTTTTTCCTCGTGCAATGGCCGACAGTATGGAAAAATAGATTCCGTAATCCTTGCCGAACTCTTCGATAAGAATCGCTTTACCCTCCCCCAAAAATATGGAGTCGGCCTTTATAATCTGGTCGAGCATAGCCGTTTTAGTTGTTGCTCCTGCATCCACGAGTAGTTGCACGTACTTTGCCACGCCGCCCGTGAAAGCGTACAAGGCCAGCAGATCTTCCGCCGTGTAGCCGGGGTTGTATTCCGAAAGAATATCTTTCAGAACAGTTGGAGTAAACGGACGCACGGTCATAAAGCGCGACTGCCGGTTATACAACGGCTCTTTCTTATCCTTGAATATCTTTGTCATCATGGAATAAATCGAACCACAGACAATCAGATTGATGTGAGACTTCGGGCTGTATAGGTCCCAGATGCGCTGCATATCGCTGAACACCGATTTGTTCACACGGAAAAACTCCTGGAACTCGTCGATAAAGAGCGTGATGGAACGCTCTGCCGAAAGTTTCATCAGGTACTCGAACACATCGGTGAAGCGTTCGGTCCGTCCCATGATTGGGATACCCAACTTGTTCTCTATCTCAAGCCGGTAGTCCTCACACAAATCGCCTTCGGCTTTCCGGGCAACAAAGAAATAGAGAATCGGTTCGTCCTCGTATGCCTTCCACACGAGTGATGTCTTACCGATACGGCGACGTCCCGTTACCACTGTAAACTGAGCATTGTCTTGGGCCATTTCGCGAATCTTGCGGAGAGAGGCTATTTCTTCTGTTCTGTCAAAAAATCTCATATTCTTATCCTTTTTTATTGCCGTTTTCGAAATGGCTGTTTCCGAAATGGCTGTTTCGCTACTGCAAAAGTAATGCAAATTTCCGGTAAAACAGGCAATTGATACAGATTTATTTAGTAAAATGGCTCCAAGGATTTTTGGCTGGTAAGCTCCATTCCTGTTTTACACCGTCTGGTCTTACGCCCTTCCGCTTGTCCCGTTGTATCATTTATCGTCCCATCGGTTTTACTATCCGCCTTTCGGCGTATTCTTCCTTTTCTATATTCTTTTAATGCCACTCATCCGGTCCATTCCTGCCATCGCCGGTTGGTTTTCCAGACGCAAAGGTGGACTGCCGCGCTTGATTCCGTCGCTTTGAAGTGCATTTCCTATAAAATTCTTCCTTTCTGCGAAAGAGTAATTTTCCGGAAAAAGCGTCGGAAATCGCTTATTCGTCAGTCCTTGTAAAGCATCTGTAAATCCCAAGCGGTTCAGGCAGAAAAAAGAACCGAACAAAGGGAAAATAAAAAATCAAATATTAAACCAATTAAATTTTTATGATTATGGAAGCAACAGCAATTCAATCAGTAGAGAAAAACATCACAATGGTAGCATTGGCAAATGTGCAACCGAGCAATTACAACCCACGCAAGAATTTTGACGAAACGAGTCTTGTGGAGCTTTCCGAAAGTATTCGTCAGCAGGGTGTGTTACAACCAATTGGAGTACGCCTGATAGAAGACAACCGCTTTGAGATTGTTTTTGGAGAACGTCGATACCGAGCCTCCCTAATGGCAGAATTGGAAGAAATTCCAGCTATCGTTATGGAAATTTCAGACGAGGTAGCCGAAGAAATGGCTGTCACTGAAAACCTCCAACGTAAGGATGTCACCCCGATTGAGGAAGCCAATGCCTACCAAAAGCTCATAGATAGTGGTCGCCATGATGTGCAGTCTTTGGCAGTGCAGTTCGGCAAGAACGAGAACTATATCCGTACACGCCTTAAATTTGTTTCCCTAATTCCCGAAATCGCACAGCTTTTGGAGCAGGACGAAATCACAATCAGCGTAGCGAGCGAAATCTGTCGTTACGGTGAAGATGTTCAGAAAGATGTGTACGACAAACACCTCAAAGAAGATGCACTGCATCATAGTTGGCGAGGGATGAAAGCTACCGAAGTCGCACGGAACATCGAACGGCAATATACCACCGATTTGGAGCGGTACGCATTTGACAAGACCCTCTGTCTGTCCTGTCCCCACAATACAAATAATATGGTGCTGTTCTGCGAAGGTGGTTGTGGAAATTGCGCCAATCGTACTTGCCTTGCAGAAATGAATGCGGCATACCTCACAGAGAAAGCCGTGCGCCTTATGGAAGAACGTCCCGATGTTCCTCTCTGTCGTGAAAATACTAACTACAACGAAATCGTAGTAGAGCGCCTTACTGCTATGGGGTACGAAGTGGAACGTCTTAATTGTTATGCGAAAGCATATCCCAAACAGCCCGAAGCACCCTTAAAAGAGGATTACGATACTGCCGAAGAATACGGACAGGCACAGAGCGAGTACGAGCAGGAGTTGAACGATTACACGGAGAAATGCGAGGAAATCCGTACCCGATGTGAAGCAGGTGAAATTACCCTCTATTTCCGTGTTGAGAGCAAGGATATTGTACTTTGTTATATGACCAAAGTTACCTATGCCTCTAATAGTACAAATCAAGAGCAGACACTTTCTCCAATGGAGAAATTGGAGAAACAAGACAAGCGTAACAAGGAAATTGTTCTTGAAAAGACTGTAGAGGACACCAAAAAACAGATTTTGGAAGTTGATATGTCCGAGTGCAAGTTTGGGCAAGACGAGGATAAGATGATTTATTTCTTCTTGTTATCATCCCTCCGCAAGGAGCATTTTGAAGCGGTAGGTATCGGAGAAAAAAAGCCTTATTGCCACCTTACGGATGAAGAAAAGATAAACATCATCGCCAACCTCACGAGCAAGCAGAAAGCGATTATCCGCAGGGATTTTCTAATTGCTAATTTCAAGAACGCATACGGCAGCAATGCCATTGCATCCCTCTTGCTTGACTTCGCACAAAAACATATGCCCGACCTGTTGGCAGACATCAAGAACGGACATAATGAAGTGTATGAGAAGCGTCACCAACGTATCGAAGAGAAAAAAGCCGTTCTTTTGGTGCAGGAACAAGCAAAGCAGGAAGCGGAGCAATCTGACAAACAGCAATCCGAAGTAGGGATGCAGACCGAAGAACAGCCACAAGAGGAAGATATTGCAGCTTAACCATAATCACTAACTAACGAATAGGGGGTAGAGTAATCTGTCCTCTATTCGTTCCTAATTCAATGAAAGTGAAGATGTTCACGGACAACTGCTCCAAGCTGTTGTCGGGCGGCGCGTCTGTCGGGCAAACCCGCCATCCGCGCGATTATGCCTTTTCTATTCCATTTATAGCTACCTCCCGATGCCCCGCCGCCACCCGTCTCCATTTATACCTATCAGTTTCCTCCTTTTTATCTTATTCCTTATCCGGTCCATTCCTGTCCTCGCCGGTTGGTTTTCCAGACGCGAAGGTGGACTGCCGCGCTTGATTCCATCGCTTTGAAGTGCATTTTTATAAAATTCTTCCTTTCTGCGAAAGAGTAATTTTCCAAAAAAAGCGTTGGAAGTAGCTTGTTCGTCAGTCCTGTAAAGCATCTGTAAATCCCAAGCGGTTCAGACAGAATATAGAACCGAACAGAGGGAAGAAAAATAAATCATTAAAATTTCACGACAATGGACAACATCAAAGAAAGCAAAGAGTACAAACTTGCCAAAGAATGGGAAATGGCAGTGAATAGTTTTAGTTTCAATCCCAAGCGTTTTGCAGCCGCTATACCTGATATGCACCCCACACTGCAACAGAGCCTCTATAGGTTGTTTAAGGAGTGCATCATTGTGATGGCGGACGAGACACGTCTCTATGATGACCGCAATCGTGCATCACATGAAGAAGCAAAGTGTCTTATGGAATACCTCAAGACAAACGGAAAGCATATCCCATTAAAATAATAAAATAACAAGCGTATGAAAACACAAGAAGTACAATTTGGCGGCAATAACTATCCTTGCCGTGTGGTGGAATCCAACGAGGGTGAAGAACTCCTTATCGGCTCGACTACCTTGCTCGATGCCCTTCAGCCCGGTAGTTTCAACGATGAAAATGAAGGCTTCGCAAGCAAGGAAGCCGAAAGAATCTATAACGAGGTTTTCTTCTTTACCGATATGGCAAACTTACGACTTACAGACGTAGAACTGGTTGCCGAACTGAAAAAGGACAACCCGGAATGGTTCGAATAAAAAAAACAATAATCATCTTAAAAATAGCACAGTTATGGAAAAAGAGTATGTAATGCAAATAGCACAGACCATTAAAGAGCAGTTAATAGGACTTACCCCTATGCCCGTCCTCATGTCATGGGGTATCTCAGAGTTTGCAGCCACCATCTTCAAAGAGCTGCCTGCACTTCGTATCAAAGTAAACGGACTGTTACACGCCGGATACGTTATTATTGCACTTAATGGGTCAGATTATTATGAGATATATCTGTTGAAAGACAAAGATGTAGAGTGTGTCAATGAAGAAGTTTGTTTCAACGAGTTAGGGGATGTCATTGACAGGGCAATTGAATGTGGTACTGACAAAGAGGAATACGAAAAAATTTGCCATCAGCAACTCACCAAATTATTAAGCGGGCAGTTCTCCTGATAAACCGGAAGAAGATTAGTAGTAAACCGTCAGTACGATTGTACTGGCGGTTTTTGTTCTTCTTATATCAGACAGCCGGATTTTTATTTCGCGTTACGCTTGTTCTGAACGTCCTTTATCATCTCTTTCACATCTTGTCCTACTTGTACAAAGTTTTTGTATAGGATGCGTTCCCGTTCCTCTCTCGACTTGAAGGTGTAGAACTTCGGCAGCGGCACATACGCCGCTTCCTCTTTCTTGATTGCTGCCATATCAAAATCTGTTTTACAGAAGAACTTTGTAGTCTTGAACTCTTCCGATTCTTGAATATTCATTGAACCGCCCATACCTGTTTTCGTCTTCACAAAATCCCGTGCCGTCTGACCGCATATCCATCCGGTTGCCATATCCGAGATTTTCGAGGCAGGCACAAGGTTATCCATATTTTCATTGAGATTGATACTTGTTTTGTCCCGGTCAATGGTCACGCCTTTTTTGACCTGTACCACCTTGCCGAAGATGTCATTGGACAACCATTCCAGCGTTTCTTTGGCTCTTGCCGAACCGCTCACCACATTGCCCACGGTGGTGATGATTTTCTGC
>ERZ1036446.838-NODE-838-length-11446-cov-21.996664_pt1 | contig 11446 bp, 15 predicted proteins | sample MGYA00514226_ERZ1036446 | MGnify/ENA primary metagenome ERZ1036446 (study PRJEB33795, sample SAMN09464922) | human gut metagenome | host: Homo sapiens | place: USA: Stanford, California | collected 2016-07 | study: EMG produced TPA metagenomics assembly of the...
CAGGAACGTAGCCACCTTGCTATACACGAGGTTGCCGTCATGGTAAATCATCCATTGTTTGATGCGTCCGTGAATGTCGGTCAGTATGCCGCCCCAGTGGTCGAGCATTGCAGGGTCAATGGCATATTCAAAGAACTCCAGTAGTACGGACACATATACCACTGTGCGGAATATCTTATAGAACCCTTGCAATTCCTTACTTTCTTCCATAAGTCAGTCTGTTATTAATCCCTGTTTTATACGATACCAATGATTGCCTACTCTGATTACATCCATACCGAACCATGCACCATTCTCATTCAGTTTTGTTTTTATCTTTTCGAGTGTTACCGGACCGACACCCCATATTTCCATGAGATATTGCTCGTTAAGATGAATCAGGTCTCCGATATATAATATTCCATGAGATTCAAGATGGCTTTTGATGGATGGGGTAATACCCAAACTGAATACCGGTTCCGAGAGATAGTGTACTTCTTCTGCTTGAATGTTATTCAAGGCTATTTCAAGTCCCACTTTGATTCTTTTGAGAGAATCAAGGCGTTCTTGTATCTTTTGGATGGCAAGCTCGTCTTGCTGTATCTCATTGCGTAACTGGGTTGCTCTCTTTACAAGTTCGGCATTACTTCTTTTCAATTCTTCATTAATATCCGCCATTGACAGATTGCTTATTTCAAGTTCGTTTCGTGTGTGGTCCAATTGCGTGACAAGTTCCTCCAGTCTGTCGGCATGACACTTCAGTATTGAATTTTTTTCATTATCGGCAGCCATTTCGTCCAAAAGGTAGCCGAACCTTTTAATTTGAAAATTAATATTTTCTTTATCCGATGCTATGGAATCTGCGAGTTTTGCCAGTCTTTGCCGGCATGAATTACCTTTCATGGACTTATACATGAGGACAATTCCCAATATCATCAACGCTATGCTGAAAAGTATATCCGTATCTTTCATATCTTTCTATCCTTTATTCGTTTATGGTAATTATAGGGCGTACTCTGTGCGCCTGTACTTTAGGTGTTTCTTGCATTGCGCCGCTCCCCATGGAATAGAGCCATGCCTTGGCTGTCTGTTGCTTTTCGACCTCTGTGGATGTCCAGTACCAACAGTCGTTTTCATCCAGCGGTAACGGCTCGCCGCCACATTGTTCGATGACAGGGTTGACTATCTCTCTCATGGTGTAGAGCAGCCGCATCTCTGCCACGGACGGTACATAGGCACTTTGTCCGTACCGCCATAGGTCGAAAACCGCTTCTGCCATTGGCGAAGCCGTTTCTCGTGTATCGTACAGTGCGAATGTATTCTCGTTGCCATCATAAGCCATGATGTCGGACGATGTGCCTTGTGCGATGCCGAGGCTGTCGGCGAATGCCTGTGGAGCAATGTCCCACAGGTAAACTGCATAACCGCCCCCCTCCGTATCTCCGCGTTTTCCGGTATCGAAGACAACCGCTATCGCTTTTTTCCCCGATTGTTCATATTGTGCATAAGGCAAGGCCGTTCCGTCCTCGCAGAGGATATGTCCTGGACGGACCGCTGTATCGGGTACGTCTATGTGCGTGTCACAGGCAGCGCACAGCACGGCAGCCGTTGCCGCTGCCACCAAATGTATCTTTCGTATCATATTGCTTTCTTTTTTTGTTTCCCTATTTCATAGGTAGTTTCACACCCAGCACGACACCTGCACGCAGCACGTCCGCACCTTTTATCATCACATCGCTTTTCACTTGCCAATACAGTGTCCATCCGGCCCGTAGCACATAGTTGTGTTCATAACCGAGGTGCAGGCCGCCGAGGAATTTATTCGTGTCGCTTCCGGCTGAAGCTCCGATACGCAGACTGCCATAGTGGTTGCGTCCCCGCGTCATGCACGGCTTGTAGGCCACGCCAAAACCGTAGCTGCGGTAGTTTCGCCAAAATGATTCCGGACAGATATGACCGCACGAGCCGCACTCTGCCCATTGTAGGTAGCCGTTGACGAAAAACTCCCACGCATGGCGGTAGTTCATTTCATGTTCGTAGGCGAGCGTTATATCCATGCCGTTCTTGTAGAGTAGCCCTGTGCCAAGTGAGAGGCGTCCGCTACCTTGTTGTGCATTCGCACTTGCAGCGACACACACGCAGGTAATTATCAGGATGATTGTCTTTTTCATAGTCATTCCTCCTCCAATAAATCTGCATGGAACGAATCTGCCGCCAGTATATCCTCATAGTCGATGTTCAGGCTGATGTTACGGCCACTAATCTGTTTCTCCGTCATTTCGATGGTCAGCAGCTTGTCATTGGGAAAGGTCATCTTTTTCACGACAATCACATTCCGATAGCCGTGTCTGAACGTCTTGCCCGGTTCCAGAACCAAGGCAGGTGTCAGTTCAATAGTCTGTGCGTTGGTTGCCTTGGCGAGTTTCTTGTCTGTCAGTTTTATCCGTATCTCATCAATGTCAAAACGGATGTTCGTCTTGTTCTCGATGGAAAAGTCTATGAAGAAGTAGTTACCCACCGAGTAGATATTGTTCAGACGCATCACCATACGGTGTGCTTTGGTAGCTACGTTGCGGATTTTCGCAGGTGAGTTCCAGATGCACCGTGCATGATGTGTCATGTCGGCAGTGGACATTGAGACTGCCGGATTGTTATACGCATTACGCTCTTGCAGCAGTATCTCCTTATCCGTTACTGCCTCTTTCATCCTTGTGGTATAAATCAGTGCGTATTGTGTGCGGTACCGTTCCGTTACAATGGTGACGATGGCGAGTATTTCACCATCCTCGTGTCCGCTTTCCTTGGGCTTTAGGCGGATGATGTTGTCAATGGGCTGATCACCCGCCACCTTGTCAGTGGAAATATCCACGAAACGCACCGGTTCCGATGCCGTTATGACGGTTGTTATCTGTTCGTTCACCGTCAGTTGTTCCATTTCCTCATAGGTCGTTTGCGCCTGTGCGTTCCGCGCCAGCGGCAGCCCTGCCGCCAGAAGAAATGACATTGCGATTTTCTTCCAATTCATATCCATGTTGTTAATTATATTTATTCCGTTTATTTCCTCTTTTCCCTTATTTCTCCTCTTTCTTTACCTGTTTGGCACGTACCCATGTACAACGCCCCGTCCGGGTCATTTGGAGTTCACACTGCCAAAGAGTGCCTTTCTCCACTGTTTTGAAATTCACATTTCCGTATCTTGGTCCGTAAAAACCGGTATGTTTTTGAAAAGCGAATAAGGCAATCCTCCGTCTGTCTTCTGTCCGGAAGTTGCATATTAGGGCAAACTGCCCTCTGTGATGCCACCACTCGGCACTCACAAGTTTTCCGATAAATGTCTCGGCTTTATTGGGGGCTATATAGTCCGCATAATAAAGCCCATCCGTACCTTTGTGATATTCTGATAAATCTGTTTCCATGTCATCATCGTTTTATTTCCTTTTTTCCTGTCCGTTCACCAAATACACGAAAGTTCCGTATTTCAGCTTGACTTTGTTTTTCTTGATAGCTTTGCTAATGGCATTGCTTGTTTTCTGGTAGGCATTGTTCACCGCCTGCATTCCCCATTGTGCAAGGCTGTTTCCTGTACTTCCCATACTCATGTTCATATTGCCCGACATTGCCCCGCTTGCTACATCCTTGCTCGTTTCCCGGAATTGGCTGTTGGGTACATACAGCCCTTCCATGCCATCAGTATCATAGAGTGACAGACTCACTTTCACCAGTTCGTCATTCACGAGGATGCTGCTGATATTACCTTTCACGCGTCCGGATGAGAATCCGCTCACTGTAGCGTACAGGTACGTTCCCCTTGCTACCACACACTCGCCAATCTCCACATCGTCAAGCAGGCGCAACCTCACGCGCGAGCCGTCCACCGCTTTGATGTTCTCGTCAATGATGGCTTGGATAAGTTTCGGTTCACGGACATTCTTCGACAGTGTGTTAAAGTAGTCCGAGGTTGTCTTCACCTTGCGTACCACTTCGCTGGGCGGTTCGTCCGCAGATGGCGTTTTCACAGCCCGGCTCTCTTCGTTGATGGTTCCGGAGGCTGTTGCTCCTTGTGGTGGAGCAATGTTGGCCGTGTCCGTTTCTGCCGGGGGTACAGTCGCGTTTTGCCCTCTCAGTCTCGCCTCTGCGAGTGCTTTTTCCAGTTCGGCAAGTGCTTCTTGTTCTCGTGTCTTGGCAGAGGCAATTTCCGCTGCCGCAGCTTTTTCCTGTTGTTCTTCCGTGATCAGGTCGATGTCGTCCTGCGTGTATTTCGATTCATACTCTTCCTTGTTTTTATCGGGTTCTTCCCGGTCTATGTTATCTACTGCGGAGTAGTCCTGTATCTTACCCCATGATTTCGCCATATTCTCGTATTTGCTGCCTATGCCATCGTCCTTGATCTGTGCCCCCGGCAATTCGGGGTTCAGGAACTCCGTCGTCTGCAATGCCTTGTCTTGTATTTCTATCGTTTCTGTCTGAAACAGGTCGAAGATGAAATAAGACGCGCCGAGCAGGGGGAAATAAAGGATGGCGGGAAGCATATATTTCGGCTGGCGAAAATTGATTTTCTCCAATATCTTCATTATACATCTTTTAATTGAGTTGTACATACTTGCCTTCAATGGCACAATTTCTCAGTATCTCTGCGTTGTCTTCTCCGAAAGCTAACAGGAGGCTACCGCAACCGGGAGAGTCACCTCGCGTTCCGTCTGGTCGGTAGAATCGGATGCGGTGGCGTAGGAATTTCATTCCCGTTGCTTTTGGGAAGATGACGTCCTGAAACATTTTGGAATCACAACGGTTGAATAATAATGCAATGCCGTTGCCATGTTCTGCCAGTTTCCGGACGAATAGCTCGATAAGAGGACGCGAATAGGGAGGATTGAGCCACACACGTCCTTCCCATATCTGGGACAACCCGTCTATGTTCTGGTCATACATGACCTCGGCAGTCGGCCACAACGGACGGATAGGAGCGCAAGGGTCAAGGTCGAATTTGCCCAATGCGTCCAGTATCTCCTTTGGCGTGTACCATTCGTCTGACGAACGGACTGATTTTTCAAACCGTGTATTCATAAGCATTCTTTTACTGTGGTTTGTCCCCTCTGTTTTTATGTTCCCTTATTTCGACTTCCTGCAACAATTTGTGCCGTTCCCGAAGTACAGAATCCTGCATTTCCGTTGCCGTGCGACTTGCCGGACTGTGCCTGTACACAGTTACCAAGCGGTAGGCGTTCCATGCGAAAGCTCCGATGACGAATGTAAAGACGATGACCAGAAACAACGTCCGGTGCGCGTTGGCAAAGCCCTGCACCTTGGCCGCCGCTTGGTCGATGCGTGTCGCCTTGGCGAATTTGTGCCCGGCCTGCACCTCTCGCTCGTAGCGTTCCTTGTACTGCGGGTCATCTTTGTCCGGCATCTTCTCGCCGAACAACATTCGTTTTAATCCTTTGATATTCATATCTTTGGTGATTTAATAGTTACTCTTTGTTTTTTGCTCGATATCTTTGTTCAGCAATGTACGCCAGTTTACTATGAGCAGTCCATGCGGATTGTTGTCCGTTCTCGGCACACGTTTAAGTTGCCCTGCCGTAACCAGTTCGCGCATCAGGATATTACTCCGACGTTCGATTCGCTGCCGACCATAGTAGGTGAACTCCATATTCTTTTTGTCAAAGGAGATACTGTCACAGAAAATCGAGAACACCGCGCTCGTACCCAATATGTTGGAGTAAAATCCCTTTTCCTTGAGGGTATTGTATTGTGCCAGTCCCGTCTCATCGACCAGGTACATCGCTTTTTCCATCGTATAGCGGATGTATTTGTCGTCCGGTGCGAGAGTAAAAAAGTAATGGTGGAACATTTCTACATGGCTCTTGGCTTCCACGTCCAGCGTTTCGTCCATCGTCGTGCGGGTTACGAGTATAGGTACATTTCCGTCCAGCACATACACCTTTTTCTGTGCGTCCGTCACCATTGTCCGGGCAGTCCAGATACTTGACACACTGATGATGATACACCCTACAAGAAAAGCAGTGCAGATGATGCCCACCAGTCGGATTTTATTCTCCAAATGCTTGATGACCATATACCTTTATTTTTTCTTGTTAGACAATCGTGTGTATTCGTCATGTAACATTGTCATGACTGTATCCTGTAACTCCGTCAGAAATTTTTCGAACTTCCCGTCAAAGAGCTGTGTGTAATCTTCCCGCATGATTACATGCACGAATATCCACCAGATACGGCGGTTTCGATTCTTGGCATTTTTCTGCAATTTGACCAGTTGCAGACGATAGGTAAGGTAAGTCATCATAGGGACAATATATCGGTTGTCCCATGTAATGGCTTCGTCCAGTTCTTCATATTCCGGGTCAATTCGGTGGTTAGGCGCATAAACGAGTTCTTCGCTTATGCGTTCATTTGCATAGCGCACGAAACGCTCGTTCCTGCACCATTTTTCAATTTTCTGTTGTACATTCATCTTTTGGATATTTAATATTAGGTTTATCATTATCTCATCATCGAGCCGATACCGCCCGTAGCCGTCATTTTGGCCTGCTGCGCCACACCTTCTCCAAAGTTCCGTGTAGAGAAGGCCGTGTCACCTTCAGGTATCATCCATGCTGCCAAGTCCGGCACGAGGTTTAGGCATTTCAGTGCCACGATACTTGCCGCCATCAAGTAGCCGGCGGAGAAGAAGCTGTTTTGCAAGTAGGCCGCCATCGTCTGTTCGCTTGCTGTGATTGCCGTCAGGTTTTCTACCTGTATGCACAATACAATGTCAAATAGCAGTAGCACATAGAAGCCGACGAAGTAGAGCATCGCACCATAGAAATGTACTGTCAGATACCTTATAAGCCACTTCGCCCATGCACCTTCCCATTTGGGCAACAGCGAGAACGCCCATTGTATAGGTCCGAATATTGTTAACATGCCCAGTAGGATTTGCTGGCAATAGATGGTTGCCCACCACCCGATACGATACACAATCAGAGCGATAAGCATGATGATTTTGTCGATACCTACGATGACTCCTGCCGTCAGTGAAGTAAACCACAGTTCGGCTGCGTCTTTCTCCATCTTCGTCACTTCGTCCACTCCGGTTTGTTCCATGGTCGCTTCTACCAGATTCGGGTCTGAGGTACCCGTGTGAGCAACATCTGCCTGTGCTTGCAAACTTTGGTACATCGTGTCACGTACATGGATAAGCTGCTGCACTTCCTCGAATTTGTCCGCTATTTGGGTGGCTTCTGCCTCGTACAGGTCATGCGTGTACGAGCCGATGCAGTTCGGGATGTAAGACAGGAAGTCAAGAAAACACCAACTGCTCCCACTGCCAGCCATACCCGTATCTGCTGGCGGATACCACCAACAGAGGATGATTGAAACAGCCAAAGGACGGAACAGTTTCAGCACATCCAGTGGCTCATGTTTCACCATCATCTTGTACGCCATTCCCGCTGCCATCACAATAGCGAATAGGGCAGCCAGTGCCATGCACATTTGTAGTATCCACCAGAACGGTCCCTGCGAGCCGGTAAAAGTCGCATCAGTCAGGAACTCGTTCGTTTGAAAAATCACATCGTCTATCTCTTCTTCAAGGATATTGATACCGAAATCCGAGAGTATATTTCCGTCTGCCATACGTTTTTGTTTTTTCAGTTCCCTTTGTTTACTGTTTCATCTCCGTCGCCGCTGCCGCCCGTGTTATTGCCCGATTGCGGGCCGCGCACTGCAAAGCGCGATTCGTGCCACCGGCTCACCGCATCGCGGACAATACTTTCTTTATCCAGAGTACGGTCAGCGGTAGCGTTCAGTAGCGTACTTGTTACCGTAGTATTCTGCCGTTTGGCAAGGTAGCCGACAAGGATTTCATTCTGTCGGGTTATATCCTCGTAGATGCGCAGATACTCTTTTTTCCGCTGTGCGTTGGGCATATAGGCATCTTTCGTTGCATCAATGGCGCACTGGTAGATATGGTAATATTCCGTCCATCTGTCTTTATCCTCCGGTGTCCCCCCAACAGGCAAGATGCGGTCTATATTTCGTTTGAACCGTACCATCTGTCCGTTGACCTTATCGCCTTCGGCGAGCCATGCGATGTCCGCTTGACGGTCAGCCACGTTCAAGGCCTCTATCTTTGCCCGGCTCACTAATGTCGAGTCGATGGCTTCAGCTTCGTCCGTTTGGTTGTACAGGTTGACGCCCGCCAGTGTGCGGAACGACAGTTTGTTCTTGGCTGCTGCCGACTTTTTGTACTTGTTGTGTAGTATGGAATAATAGAGGTCGGGCGAGAGTGCTCCCGTACCGGTTTCCATTACTGTTACTTGGTTTTGTTTCGGCGAATCGTGGTTATAGGTCACGGATTGTGCCTTTGCCGCCGTGGTTGCAATTATTGTAACCGTCACGAGTAAGAGTATTCTGTCCATATTTACTTTCGGTTATTTGTTACTAATCTTTCAATACTCAATGTGCTTCAATCAGTTAATCACCGAGATTATTCCACATTTCTTTTTATATTATATTCATTTCTAATCCTTTCCTCTCCCCGCGAGAAGTGCATGTCATCCTTTTCAATACAAATACATTTTCTATTCGTATGAATACAGGCGATTGCAGTGCTCATGCTTCCAGAGGCAAAATCAAGGACTGTGTCACCCTCTTTCGTGTATGTTTTTATCAGATATTTCAATAATGCGACTGGCTTTTGATTAACATGAATCGTTTTGCCCTCTGATTCCGCAGTTTTGAAGTATTTCACACTTCGTGGGTATCTCGTTCCTTTGTTTTCATTTCTGAATGTAGGATTTGGTACCTTATTTACTCCTGTCCAGTTACTCCCTCTCTTTGTACGATTTTCATAAGGCTCACCTTCTTCCATGATTGGATAATAAGGAGTTCTGCCGTTACAAAAGATACTGATTAGCTCATGCGCTTTTAGAGGTTGCTTTTTAGCAAGAAGGAAATTGCTTGCTTTTGACTTTTCCCATACCCAGTCATATTTAAATTCGGCTAAATTGCCACAGCGTAAAAGGCTGCTGAACGGTTCGCTGCCAAATAAAGCCGTAGGTGCATTATCCTTTCTCACTCTTCTAATCTCCTCCCACATTTTCGAGAATGGTATTATCTTATCCCATTGCGAAGCTGTAATTCCAAAAGGTGGGTCGCATAGAACTAAATCAATACTTGATTCTGGGAGAAGAGGCATTACTTCAAGGCAATCGGCTTTATATAGCGTAATGTCTTTTGCAAAAACAATCTTTTTCATTACATCTTTTATTAATCCAAATGTCCATTTGCCTCTTGGTTATAGGCCGGATAGACATGTTTGTACTTAAAGTTTCTTTCTCTGTTTGTACTTCTCCGAACATCCAGGACGAAACGCTTTTCCTGCGTTTTAAGATATTCCTTAGCAATTTCGGTGCATAGAAGTTATAATCTAACTTGTGGCATTATTTACCTCCTTCCTCTTTTACCGTCAATAATCCAGTCGTCCCGCATTGCGCCACCGTCCGAAAGCACCGTCAATAATTTCCCGTTTGGTGCGTTCCCGGTAAATCTTCGATTTCCAGTAGCCGATACGTACCTGTATGTATCTCCATGTCTCGATGTATGCCCGGTTCAAGTGTTGCTCAATACTGTCCAGCGACTTGTTCACGGACTCCAGTACCATCAGCAGGTCGCTGGTCGAACAGGCCGCTGCGCCCGTGGCATACAGCACGAGGTCGCTCACCGACTTATAGAGGTGTTCTCCCTCGTTGGCGATGTCCCGTATTGCCTTTTCATTGATAGTCAGTATCAGTGCGTCTGACGGCTCGATGTTCCCATGTTTCAGGATTTTCTCATAAAAAGCCTCCAGCATGGTCTTATAGTCACCGATACGGTCACTTACCGAGCTGTAGGTATCCTTCACGTTTAGCACCGTCCGCAGGGACTGGTACATCACGTCGATGACGTCAAAGGCACGGGTATAGCGGTCAAGGTCGATATTCACTTCCTTGTATTTGCCCGTCTCCTCACGGCTGTACTCGTGCAGCAGTTGGTTGCTGTATTCCAGCGTGCTTCGGGCCAATAACAGGCTGCGTTGTTTCTTGTGGTCGTTGATGTACGCTTCCACCGACATGATATCGAATGTCCATTGACCCTTGGCTACATCGGGTAGTAGCGCAAGCAACGTGATGGCTATCAGCATAGTGCGTTTCATGGCCGTACCTCCTTTCTGCCACTTCGGGATGTCCGTGCGTTTTCTACCCAGCGGTCATGGCACTCTTCCACGAGCGTCAGCCTACGACCCTCGTCCGTATCGAGTTCCGGTAGCACATCCTTCAGTACGTCGATGATGTTCCGCTTGTAGTACATCATCTTCTCCAAGGATACGAGGTCGGCGTATATTTTCGTGATACGTGAATCCACTTCTCGTGCGATTTCGAGGCGGTCACTTGACCAAAGCAGGTGGTACACATCGCTGTTCGGTACTTCTTTCATAGGTTCTGTACGGGCATACTCGGTAGTGATTTTACAGTTGGGATATTCCCGTGCAATTTCCGATATGCGATTATTCACGATTTTAGTCTTTTCCTCGTTCGGCAGGTTCGGATCGAGTGTCAGTACATCGGCAACGTGCGTGTCTGTGTATGCCGAAGTCAATTCCCAACTGATTTGGATGATGGCACGGTGGATTTTGATACCCAGAAAGTATTTCGGCTTCCGTGCGATAGAAATAGTCGCACGGAACGTAATGATACCATTGATGTTCGGCATCGTCGCCTTACGGACGAACGTATAGCCGCTCCATGTACCTCCGTCCTGCCAAGTGAGGCTGTAGGCTGTCTTACAATCCTGCATGATGGCCGGTAGGCGGTAGTAATCATCTGTCGGCACATCGTTCTCAGCTTCCGCTTCCTGCTTCGCATCTGCGTACTCCTTCTGCTTTTGTTGCCACTCGGCAAGTTCGCTTTTCAGTTCCTCGATACGTGTCCGGTTGGAGTTATATTGTTGCCGGTAAGCTGCTGCGTCTTCCACGCTCGCCTCGGCAATTTTTTTCAGAAGGTCGGCGTTTTCCTTTTCCAAGGCACTAATCTGAGATTGAAGAACGGCAACCTGATTGTCCGCTTCCCGTATCAGTGCGTCCAGTTCTGACAGGTCCAGTTCGTTCTCCGTTACCGAGGTCTGCATGACGCACTCTTTGGAGTGGGCATCCAGTGAGCCGCCACACTTACGGCACTTGTATTGTGTCGAGCCTTGTCCCAGCGTCGCCCCGTCTGAACAGGTTACACTGATGGTCACGCTTTCACATCCCTGCAATTTTGCGGCGTCCGTCGCCTGATAATAGTTCCGTGCATCGGATGCTATGTAATAGACATAGCCTTCCTCGTTGTCATTGAACTCCGAGAGGCGGGCATTGAGCTGCGCTTTGAACGTGTTCAAGTCCATGCTGTAGGAGTCGAAGACATCCTCATACACCTCTTCCACGTTG
>ERZ1036446.858-NODE-858-length-11121-cov-5.008133_pt1 | contig 11121 bp, 7 predicted proteins | sample MGYA00514226_ERZ1036446 | MGnify/ENA primary metagenome ERZ1036446 (study PRJEB33795, sample SAMN09464922) | human gut metagenome | host: Homo sapiens | place: USA: Stanford, California | collected 2016-07 | study: EMG produced TPA metagenomics assembly of the...
CGTCTGGCTCAGGAAAAACTCGAGCAGGAGAAACTGGAGCAACAGCGCTTGGAGCAAGAACGACTCGAACAAGAGCGACTGGAACAGCAGCGTCTCGAGCAGGAGCGTCTAGAACAACAACGCCTCGAGCAGGAGCGTCTGGAGCAAGAGCGTCTGGAACAGGAACGCCTGGCCGAACAAAAGCGTCTGGAAGAAGAGCGCGCCGCGGAAGAAGCCCGCCGTGCCGAAGAGATTCGTCTGGCCGAAGAACGTCGCTTAGCCGAAGAGAAGCGTTTGGCAGAAGAGCGCCAAAAACTCGAAGAAGAGCGCAAACGCCTTGAAGAAGAAAAGCGGCTGGCCGAAGAGCAGAAACGCCTCGAAGAAGAGCGGCGCTTGGAAGAGGAACGCAAGGCAGAGGAAGCCCGCAAAGCCGAAGAAGCTCGAAAGGCGGAAGAAGCTCGTAAAGCCGAAGAAGCCCGAAAAGCGGAAGAAGCGCGTCTGGCAGAGGAAAAGCGTCTCGAAGAAGAGAAAAAACGCAAGGAAGCCGAACGCAAAGAGCGTATTCGTCGTGAGCGCGCCGAACAAAAGCGCATTGCCGACGAAATGCGTCGTGCGGAATTGGCCCGCATCACGGGGGCGCCGCAGGTGCAATCCGGTCAGGTGGGTAAGACTACCGGTACCCCCGGCACTCGCGTGCGCAACGTCACCGGTACGGCCTCGGCGCAGTATGCGGCTAGCGTTATCGCCTGCATTCGACCGAACATTTTCTACGCGGTGCCGCCGGGTATCGAACGCGGTCAACACCAGGCTGTTTACCGCGTCAATCTGCTGCCCAACGGCGAGCAGACGGGCAATCCGGTGCAGCTTAAAAGCTCGGGGTTGCCCGCCTACGATCATGCGGTTGAAACGGCCATCCGTCGTTGCAATCCTTTCCCGCGTCCGAAGGATCAATCGGCAACCGTACCGCGTTCCATGCAAATCACATTCGATCCCGTGGAAGACAACGCCAACAACTGACGCCGAAAGCTTTCGAAGTCTTACCGCTTCGAAAGCTTTTTTCTTGGCGGCGGCCTAAACTCGTCAGTGTCAACGCGTCTTGTGCAGGAGAAGTCGTATGCAGCTCACCGTCGTCGTCGAAAACCAAACGAGTTCGCAAAATCTGTTGGCCGAATGGGGCTACAGTGCTTGGCTGCAAACCGAAGACGCCGTCATCTTGCTTGATACGGGCGGCATTCAGCATACGCTACAACACAACCTGACGGCCTTGGGACTGAATGCCCGACGCATCACCGATTTGGTGCTCTCGCACGGTCATTTCGACCATACTTCAGGTGTCATGGACGTGTTGCGGCTGGCGCCGCACGCTCACGTGTGGGCAGCTCCCGGCATCGGACGCGAGCGCCTTGGAGACGCAGACGCCAAACGAGCTTCCGGCGGCGGTTCGATGCTCGCAGGACTTGCCTTTTCACCGATCGATCCGTTCGTTGAAATCGCTCCGGGCGTGACCGCTTTCACTGTGCCGGCAACCGAGCGGGATTCCCGCTGGGTCTGTACCAGACATATGTTTGAGCGCACCGATTCCGGAGAAATCGTGCCCGACACGTTTGCCGACGACGTCTCGCTTTTGGTGCAGACCGAAAAAGGCGCGTCCGTGCTTTTGGGCTGCGCGCACGCCGGACTTCCCAATATTCTGCGCTACGCCTCTCGTACTTTCGGAATCGATCGTTTCCATACCGTGCTCGGCGGCACGCATCTGAGCGGTGTTGCTCCTGCTGACTATCCTTTGTGGATGCAAGAACTCACGCAATACAAAGTCGAACACTGGCGGCCGTGTCACTGCACGGGCTTTAAGGCCGCCGCAGAACTCACACGCACTTTTGACGACGTTGACTGGGCTGCCGCCGGTACCACACATGAGCTCTAGCTCGACATTTTTTCGAGCAAAATCGGCACCTCGTGCCGGGCACTCAAGTGGCGGGCGCGCAACTGGCCGCAACCGCCTTCGATGTCCTGCGCAGCGCTGTCGCGAAGCGTCGCCACAATTCCCTTTCGTCGCAAAACCGTGATGAGATCTTCGATGTGTTCCTGATCAGGGCGCTTGAAGTCGCTGCCTTCCGTCGGATTGACGGCAATGAAATTGACCATTGCGTAACGGCCCGCCACAAGCTCGGCCAAACGTTCAACCTCTTCGAAAGTGTCGTTGATACCAGCCAGAAGCGTCCACTCAATCTGCGCCGGGTACTTGGTCTGCTCGGCGTAGTCCAGGGTTCGTTGCAGCAGGTACTCGGGAGTCAGCGCGGGAGCATTTTTCAAAAGTTTCTTTCGCTTTTCGAAATCTGTCGTGTGAAGCGACAAAGCCAAGGCGGGTTTCACCGACCAGGTTGGCAGCGCATCAAAAAGTCGCTCGTCACCCACGGTGGATACAACGATTTGCTTGTGCGCCAAACCGGCCACATCGCCCATGAACGCCACAGCCTCCTTGACGGCAGCCAAATTGTGCGAAGGTTCTCCCATTCCCATCAGAACCACTTTCTTGATATCGGGCTTGATGCGCGTGGCTGCCACATACTGAGCCGCGATTTCGGCGCTGGAAAGCTGACGCTCAAGCCCTCCTTTGCCGGTCATGCAAAAGGCGCATCCGACGGCGCAGCCCACTTGCGTGGAGATGCAAAGCGCCTGACGCGGCAAAAGAACCGCTTCCACACACGCGCCATCTGGGAGCATCACCAGCAGTTTGCTGCTTTCTGCCTGTTGGCTCTCCTTGACATTAAACCTTGCCAATGACTCGAGCTCACTTTGGATTTCGGGCAACTTTTCCTGCAGCGCCTTCGGGTAGCTTGCATGTCCCTGCGACTGCCAGGAGGCCAAGCCGAGCCATGCACGCCACAGACGTCGGATATGGGTGGACTTGGCGCCAAGTGCTGCGAAATCGCGTTCAAATTCACTTAAATGCAAAGATCTGGGCATGACAATCGTCAGAAGAAAAACAAAACCTCAAGCAAAAACCACTACCGGGCAATCCAACGGCCTCTTAAGAGATCACACCGTTAGGACAAAAATCAGAGTAGGAATCGGACAAAATTTAGACTAGGAACTGGACAAAAATAAGAATAGCGACCATTTTACGGCTCGTCACCGCCATTTCGTCCTCTTGGCTCTCCGAACGATTTGTTGCATTTTCGACTGATATCTCAGCCTGGGCCAAGTTTTTCCTGCCAAAATGCCGAAACTTTTCTTTGCGCCGCTCGTTCGGGCGACGCTCTTTCCCTCAATCAACCGTAACGCAAAAGCATTCTTCAGAAATGGAACGCATGTTTGAACGCACTTTTTATGCTGCACGATGGTTTTTAGCGCCAGTCTTTTTGGGACTGTCCCTGGCGCTCATCGCGCTGGCGATCAAGTTTTTCCAAGAAATCTTTCATGTGCTGCCGCACGTGCTCACGTTGAGCGAAGCTGATCTGATCCTGTCGCTGCTTTCCCTGATCGACATGGGGCTGGTGGGCGGTCTCATCGTGATGGTGATGTACTCGTCCTACGAAAACTTTGTCTCGCGCATGAACCTTGACGACGGCAAGGACGAAAAATTGGGATGGCTCGGCAAGATGGATGCGGGCTCTCTTAAAAACAAGGTGGCGGCAAGCATCGTTGCCATTTCTTCGATCCACCTGCTGCGTATCTTCATGGACATCCAGTCGATTGCCAACGACAAACTGCTCTGGTACGTCGTCCTGCACCTGACCTTCGTGCTGTCTGCCTTCGTGATGTGCTGCATTGACATCATCACGAAAAAGTCTCACTGATTCCTACCTCAGACCGAGCTCCTGAAGCTTGCGCGTGAGCGTGTTTCTGCCCACGCCAAGCTTCTGAGCCGCTTCTATCTTTTTTCCGTGCGTAAATTCCAAAGCGGTCTTGTAGACCGTCGTTTCAAACACACGGTTAAGTTCATCCATGGTTTTGGGCGTACCTCGGCTTAGAAGTTCTCTCACCACCTCAGCCAACTGATCTGTCCAGCCGCCGGCTCTCGTTGCGATAACGTCAGAGGCCGCCTCGCTCGAGGCCTGTCCGTTCCCTGTCTTAAATTCAAACGGCAAATCGTCCGGACGAATCCACTGCGAGGGAGCCATCACAGTGAGCCAATTGCAGAGATTTTCCAATTGACGGACATTGCCCGGAAATGGAAAGCGGCGAATCACCTGCAAGGCTTCCGGCGTCAGGCGTTTGCGCTCCGTCTTCAAATTGGACGCCGCAGTACTTAGAAAATGATCGGCCAGTGCTTCGATATCTTCGGTTCGTTCGCGCAACGGCGGCAGTTGCAGGTGAATCACGTTCAAGCGATGGTAAAGGTCTTCTCTGAAAAGCCCCTGTCGCACACGTTCTTCCAAGTTTTGGTTCGTCGCCGCGATAACACGAACATCTGCTTTGATCGACTGCGTTCCGCCCACGCGATAGAAATAACCGTCGCTTAGAACTCGCAGAAGACGCGTCTGCAAATCGGCGGGCATATCCCCAATTTCGTCCAAGAAAAGCGTACCGCCTTTGGCTTGTTCAAAGCGGCCGTACTGCAGCTGATTGGCCCCGGTAAATGCGCCGCGTTCGTGTCCGAACAGTTCGCTTTCGAGGAGCTCTCGGGGAATGGCCGCCGTATTGATCGCCACGAAAGGGGCTCGGCTACGAAGACTGTGCTGATGCAGCGCACGGGCAACCACTTCCTTGCCGGTACCCGATTCGCCCGTCAGAAGCACCGTGACGTGACTATGCGACAAACGGCCGATCGCCCGAAACACTTCCTGCATGGCACGCGACTGTCCGATGATTTCGGTTCGACGCTCTTCTGCCTTGTCATCCAAGTCGCTTGCGTCCGTACTCTCGGCCACCGTACTTTCCTCACGCGCGCGGCGCAACAAATCAATGGCACTGTTGATATCGAAAGGTTTGGCCAAATACTCGTACGCGCCCCCTTGAAAAGCGCTCACGGCACTGTCGAGATCACTAAAGGCCGTCATGATGATGACGGGCAATCCGGGATATTTGTTTTTGACAAAGGCAAGCAGATCGAGTCCGCTCATATCGTGCATGCGAATGTCGCTTAAAAGCACCGACGGCGTATCGTGTTCAAACGCTTTGACGACGTCGGCTGCCGATTCGAACAAACGAAACGGCATTTGTGCACGCGTGAGCGCCTTTTCGAGCACCCAACGAATAGAACGATCATCGTCAACAACCCAAATCTGTCGCATCTTTGTTTTTCTTGTTTCTGTTTAGTTGATCGGTTCGCCCAACGGGAAAAGCAGACTGAAATCCGTGCAGCCCGGCCTGCTGTCGACCTCAATCGATCCTCCGTGCCGCTCCACATAGGTCTGCACGATGGAAAGCCCCAATCCCGTACCGCCGTCGTGTCCCGTGACCAGCGGATAGAAAATTTTTTCACGTATGCGCCTGTCGATGCCCGGTCCGTTGTCGATTATGTGCACATTGACGGCAAGACGATAACGCTTGCGTTGAATCGTGCACTGGCGCGCAATACGCGTTTTGATCATGAGTTCCGCCCGTCCCTCGGCTATCAAGGCTTTTCCTGCCTCGGCCGCATTGCGCATGAGATTAAGAAAAACTTGGATGAGCTGTTCGCGATCCCCCATGATCGCCGGAACCGAGACGTCATAATCGCGAAGCACGGAAAGTCCGGGACCGAATTCAACGCTTACGAGATTGCGCACTCGTTCCAACACTTCGTGCAGATTGACTTCGGTTAAATGGGATTCGCGTCGATAAGGCTGCAACAATCGATCAACGAGCCCCTGCAAGCGGTCGGCTTCGGCAATGATGACTTCGGTGTATTCACGCTGCTCGCGATCTTCAAGCTCGGCTTCCAGAAGCTGTGCAGCTCCTCGGATACCCCCGAGCGGATTTTTCACTTCATGAGCGAGATTACGCAAAAGCGAACGCGTTGCCTCCCCCATCCCCGCTTCCTGCTCTTGACGCACGCTATCCATCGCCTTTTGCACTGGAACGATTTCAAGCAACACGCTACTTTCGCTCTCGGCTATGCTCGAGAGCATGATTTGAACGGGTTCAGGGTCAGCCAGGGGACGGCGCAGTTCGGTAACGGCCGTATAGGGAACAAGCTTTTTGTCTTTATCGGAAAAACGCTCTGCCCACTCACGCACATGGGCGAACAATAGTCCGATGTCCGTGCCTTTGAGATTACGCCTTGAGCATCCGATCAGCATTTCTGCTGCGGTATTGCACCACAGCACACGGCCATAACGGTCGAGCACCACGACACCCGTGGATAACAAATCTGCCGCAGCCTGAAGCCGGGCGTAAAAACTGCTGCTGCCTCGGCTCATATTTGGCGACTCCTGCCGACACTCGTCTAAGAAACCGTCGCACGGGCATCCCGAGATAAATTCGCCTCGGGATGCCGTACAGACAAACCTAATCAGCGCCGGTCGAAATCAGAACACTTGGCCGGCGTCTGACGCCTATGCATCAGCAAGCGAAATACATCTCGTATTCGAGCGGATGCACAGCGCAACGATAACGATCCACCTCGTGGCTCTTGAGCGAAAGATAGGCGTCAATCAGATCGTCGCTGAAAACGCCGCCGCGGGTAAGGAACTCACGATCCTTGTCGAGGTATTCGAGAGCCTGACTCAGTTCGGCGCAAACCGTCGGGATCTTGGCGTTTTCTTCCGGCGGCAGGTCGTACAGATTCTTGTCGGCGGGTTCGCCCGGATGAATCTTGTTCTGGATGCCGTCAAGACCGGCCATCAACATCGCCGAGAAGGCGAGATAAGGATTGGCCGTCGGATCCGGGAAGCGAACTTCGACGCGGCGAGCCTTGGGACTGGCCACGTGCGGAATGCGCAGCGAAGCCGAACGGTTGCGAGCCGAGTAAGCAAGCTTCACGGGAGCTTCAAAGCCCGGCACCAAACGCTTGTAGGAGTTGGTGGTCGGGTTGGTGAAGGCGTTCAAGGCTCGAGCGTGCTTGATGATGCCGCCGATGTAGTAGAGGGCTATTTCGGAAAGACCGGCGTAACCGTTGCCGGCAAAGAGGTTCTGATCCTCCTTCCAGATGGACTGGTGCACGTGCATACCGGAACCGTTGTCACCGAACATGGGCTTGGGCATGAAGGTAGCGGTCTTGCCATAGGCGGCTGCCACGTTCCAGATCGTGTACTTCATGATCTGCAACCAGTCGGCGCGCTGCACAAGCGTGGAAAAACGCGTACCGATTTCACACTGGCCGGCAGCACCCACTTCGTGGTGGTGCACTTCACAGGGAACCCCCTGCTGTTCAAGCAACGTCACCATTTCGGCGCGAATGTCAGAGAGCGTATCAACCGGCGGAACCGGGAAGTAACCGCCCTTAAACGGAGCGCGGTGGCCAAGGTTACCGCCTTCGTATTCAATCTTGCTTGCCCACGGACCTTCTTCGGAGAAAATCTTGAAAAAGGTGTTCTGGGGTTCGTTGGCAAACGTCACGCCGTCAAAAATGAAGAACTCGGGTTCGGGACCAAAGAAAGCCTTGTCACCGATGCCGGTGCTCTTGAGATAATTTTCGGCACGGCGTGCAAGAGAACGGGGATCACGCGCATAGCCCTTGCCGGTATCGGGCTCGAGAACATCGCAAGTCAAAATGAGAGTGTTCTGTTCACGGAACGGATCCATGCGGGCCGTTTCAGGGTCGGGCATCAGAATCATGTCGCTCGCTTCAATGCCTTTCCAGCCGGCCATCGACGAGCCGTCAAAGGCCTGTCCGTCTTCGAAAGTGTCTTCGGTGAGCTGATGGGCAGGCACGGTCATGTGCTGTTCTTTGCCGCGGGTATCGGTCAAACGATAATCAACGAACTTGACATCGTTGTCTTTAACCATCTGCAGAACGTCTGCGGGCGAGGTCATGATTGATTTCTCCTAGATTCGGAAATGGTTTGTCTGTTGATCTTGGCGGGATCGAACCGCCCAACCAATCAAAAGCAAATTTCATGCCAATTTTCACAATCCCGTAAAACAGCTCTTGAGAGCGTGAACCACGGCATGTACGCACCAAATTGTACGGTCTTGCGCACCCGTTTGGTGCATTGACATTCGTCCGTGTTACAAAACGGTGCGCTGGAACAACCACACATCGCGCAATTTTTCCAGCCATTTCATGGCCTTTTTCTATGGAAACGAATACAATGGCACTCCCTTTACGGGGGTGTTCCGGTTTCGACGGGGTGTAGGACGCCGTACGGTGCATGCCGAGGTCTAGTCTCCTCGATAAACAACTAGAAAAAAATAAACGCCAACAACGAGCGTTTCGCTCTCGCCGCTTAATGCCGCGAGCGATGCACTGAGTGGTCACAGGCTCAGGTCGGGTAAAACCGGCAGCATCGTCATTTCACTGTGACTGGAAGCGCACGGAGCCGTGACGTTCGTTTCGAGATCCAAGCGGCTGGCCGTCTGAAGGCCCGTTTAACGGCAGGGCAGACGGTAAGAACTCAAAATTGTTGAACTAAGCATGTAGATCCGACGGAAAAATCGCTTCGGACGCGGGTTCAATTCCCGCCACCTCCACCAAATTCAAGTCCCGGACGCTAAAAAACGTCTGGGATTTTTTTCATAGTTTGATTTGATATCAAACTAAATTTGAATTTTAGTGTGCCGCCCTCTCCAGTTGTGCACTGATTTTCCGCATAAGATCTTCCAAAGTCTCTATCTCATCAACCGACAAAGCACCCCGAACAGCTTGATCCATGCGCTTGGAAATGGCCTCAAATTTCTGCCGGCAAGCGTTCCCTTTATCAGCCAGATCAACCAGACAGGAACGGCCATCAAGCGTATTGGCGCAACGCAGGACATAACCAAGACTTTCGAGTTTCTTGACCAACACGGTGACGGTTGCTTTCGTGCGATGCGAGCGACGAGCCAAGTCCGTCATACTGGTCGGCCCCTGCCGGTAGAGTACATTGAGAATATCGCCGTGCGCCGAATCGATGTCGTCAAACCCTTCCTGTTTCATTGTCTCAGTCAGTCGAGCTTTCAAAGCTCGAGACAATCGTGCGGTCAACTGCCCGACATTGGTTGGTTCAGATGATTCAAGTGGAATCTCGTGCACTTCAGTCTCATCACCTACCTGAAGGCCCGTTAATTTAGTTAGATATCGAAGGATTGCCATAAAATCATCTCCTCGAGCACCGCTTCTCCGTGTCGTCTTAGTTTACCGAAAGACAGATACATGCATTCATTCATATTCATGTTCCATCCATTCCTGAACCGCCATTTAGCACTTCAGGATTTTTGCGGGCACAATTCTTCTTGTGTCGTCGTTTCTTTAGCTTCTGAGGTCGCAGCATGTCGTATCGGTCAATGCGAGTTGTTGCCAAACAGGTTGTCGGCTCCCCGTACAGCCCGCGCCCTCATGCTGTCTTCATCAAGACGACGCTTTCGGTGATGGCCTTCGCATGTGCACTGTCGGCCTGGTCGTTTGATGTCAGAGTCGACGGTCTGCAAGGAGAGCCCAAGGACAATGTTGAAGCACTTCTGACACCGATTCGTGAAAAAGCCTCTCCTCCACGCAAGCACACCTATCGGTCTCAGGTCGATAAGGCCATCCGCCGAGGGCTTGAAGCGTTGGGCTATTACCAGTACGAAATCCGTTACCGCTGGGTCAAACCCGATTCCGCGCAGACTCAGGCACAAGCATCTTCCGACAAACCGTCGACAACTGATGACAATACTCCGCAGCCTCAACCCAACGTCGATCCGACCTCCGACAAAGCGAGCAAAAATACCGCGCGCAAAGAAAAGACGTTGCTCGTTGCCCGCGTCAAGCTCGGCGAACCGGTGCGCATCACGAACGCGACCCTGACGATTGAAGGTGAAAAAAACACTCGACGCTCACACTTTCGTCGCCTGCAGCGTCGACTACCCAAGCCCGGCACGCAGCTCAACCACGGCGAATACACCGACTTCAAGGCTGCGGTGGAACGCACCGCCATGCGGTACGGGCATTTTGACGGCACATTTATTCAAAGCGAATTATTAGTCGATGCAGAGAAGAACGAAGGTCAATGGCTGTTGGTATACGATCCCAAAGAGCGCTACAAATTTGGAGATGTGGACTTCACGGGCAGCCAGATTCGCGAGTCGATCCTGCAAAACCTCGTTCCGTTTGAAACCGGCGAACCCTATTTGTCCGACGACGTTGCCGAACTCAATCGCAGACTCTCAGCCACCGGCTGGTTCAATTCCATCGTCGTGACCCCCGACATCACCGCGGGTCGCAAAAGCAATGACAAGCAGTTGCCGGTACACGCCCGCGTCTCGCCCAAAGTCAAAAATTCCGTGGAAACAGGACTCGGGTACTCCACCGACGTCGGACCCCGAGGGCGCCTCATCTGGAAAAAGCCATGGTTAAATGATTCGGGTCATAGTCTTGAGGCTGCAGGTGACATCTCCAAGCTTGAGCAAATGCTTGACCTCACCTACAAACTGCCACTTGAGGAAAATGCATTGGAGCAGTTCTGGATGTTCGGCGGAGGATACAAGCACGAAGACTTGAACGACACCAAAGCGGACTCTCTGACTTTTGCCGCCACTCGACGCTGGGATCTCTACGAAGGCTGGCAAAAGGGCATTGCGCTGAAGTTCCGACTCGACGACTTCACGCAGGGGTCGCTTGACAACAAGACCATGATGGTCTACCCCGAGTTTTCACTCTCGCGTACGCGAAGCCGCGGAGGCCTGATGCCCAAGTGGGGCGACTCTCAGCGTTACACTATCGGCTATGCCAACCAAATGTGGGGTTCGGACATTGATGCGCTGATGCTTGAAGCGCAATACACCTTGATTCGTACGTTCGCCCGCAAGCATCGTTTCGTGCTGCGCTCTCACCTCGGATGGATCGAAACGGGCGACTTCAACGACGTTCCGCCGGATCTGCGCTACTTTGCCGGCGGTGACAGAAGCATTCGCGGCTACGACTACGAATCAATTTCGCCCAAGGATGAAAACGGCGATCTGACGGGTGCTTCAAAAATGATCACCGGCAGCATCGAGTACCAGCTGCGCGTCAAGGGCAAATGGTGGGGAGCCGTCTTCTTCGACATCGGCCGAGCTGACACAAACTTTGAGTTTTCCAACCTGAAAAAAGGCGCA